>OLNO01002966.1_pt1 | contig 10781 bp, 9 predicted proteins | sample 1672861 | NCBI WGS metagenome assembly OLNO01 (sample SAMEA3136731, study PRJEB25190) | human gut metagenome | reverse complement strand
GACGTATGCAAATGACGGGGTATATTTGTCTAATAGAAGATATGCCGTTACCGTCATTGACAAAGATCCGGATACATCCCTGGTGCAGAAAGTAACGAATTTACCAATGAGCCGGTTCGACCGGCATTTCAAAAAAGATAACCTGAATCACTACATTTTTAATGTGTATTTCTGAGATTGGAGGAATAATTCAATGAGTAAACTTGTTTGGGATAAAACCGGTGAACGTTTGTACGAAACCGGCGTAGACCATGGCGTTCTCTACCCTATTCAGACCGGCGGTCTTTACAATAAGGGCGTTGCCTGGAATGGTCTTACCGCTGTTACCGAAAGCCCCTCCGGTGCGGAGGCGTCTCCTATTTACGCGGACAACATCAAGTATCTGAACCTGATGTCTGCTGAGGAGTTCGGCGCGACTATTGAGGCTTATACTTATCCTGATGAATTCGCTGAGTGCGACGGCTCTGCTGAAATTGCAACCGGCGTGACAATCGGCCAGCAGGCCAGAAAGGTGTTCGGCCTCAGCTATCGTACTGTCATCGGTAACGATGTTGACAGTAACGACCACGGCTATAAGCTGCATCTGATTTACGGCGCTCTGGCTGCACCTTCCGAAAAGGGGTATACGACCATCAACGACAGCCCCGAAGCCATCACCTTCTCTTGGGAAGTCAGCACGACTCCTGTCAACGTAACCGGCTTTAAGCCTACCGCTTGCGTGATTATTGACTCCACCAAGGTGGATGCTGATAAGCTTAGAGCGCTGGAAGAGATTCTGTATGGCAAAGATCCTACAGGTCCCGAAACAGAAGACGGCGTAGATCCCCGTCTACCTCTGCCGAATGAGATCATCACTCTGATGACCCCCGCTGGTTAAGTATAAGAAACAAAAGATTTAAGAATAGGTACAAGGCCGTATTCAGGTAAGCTGGCGGCTTTGTATTTTTTTTTTTATTTGAAAGGAGAAATTTTGCATGATTAAAAAGACAATCACTTATACCGACTATAACGGTCTTGAGCGCACTGAGGATTTTTGGTTCAACATCACGGAAGCTGAGGCTCTTGAAATGGAGATGAGCACAACCGGCGGTTACGGCGATATGATTCGCCGAGTTGTCGCGGCTCAGGACATGCCGACTATCATCAAGGTATTCAAAGACTTTATCTTTAAGGCGTATGGCGAGAAGAGCCCTGATGGTAAGCGGTTCGTCAAGTCTGAGGAGCTTTCCACCGCATTCTCTCAGACCGAGGCATACTCTCAGTTGTACATGGAACTTGCCACCGATGCGGACAAGGCCGCCGAGTTTATAAATGGTGTGATTCCGAATAAGAAACCCGCAGCAAGCCAGCATCCGACAATCGCTCCTGTCAACAATTGATTCGACAGTTATGGAGGACTGAAGAATGCTTCGAATTACAATACCTGCTGAGGAATTCTGGGATGAAGTCAACGAAGAGTTCATCTACACGAAAGAGCAGACCTTGCAATTGGAGCATTCTCTGGTCTCTCTTTCAAAATGGGAATCCAAATGGTGTAAAGCGTTTCTTGGTAAACAAGACAAAACAGAAGAAGAAATTCTGGACTATGTCAAATGCATGACGCTTACCCAGAATGTGAATCCCGAGGTATACAAAAGGCTCACTGCCGCAAATTACGACGCGATTAACGCTTATATCGAAGCGCCGATGACAGCGACTTTCTTCTCAGAAGATTCGCTGCCAAAAAACAGCCGGGAAATTGTTACGGCTGAGCTCATTTATTACTGGATGATCGCTTTCAACATACCAGTGGAGTTTCAAAAATGGCACCTCAATAAACTTCTCACACTTATCAGGGTATGCAATGTGAAGAGCAACCCGCCTAAGCGAAGAAGTAAGCGCGAAATCATGAAACGGAATGCGGCTTTGAATGCTGCTCGTAGGAGCCGTCTCAATACGAGGGGGTGAGATTACGAAACGGAAAAAACGAGGTTATAAGAAGTGGCTCGAAACCTACACCAAGAGGGCGGTTGCCGTTATTCTTGCTGTTTCGCTGATCGATTTGCAGTTGTCGTATGTACTGGCTTTTATGGGACAAGTACAGATTGCAGAATCGCTTTCCAGCACGATAGCGAGCACCGTTGTAGGAGTTATGCTCGGCTATTTCTTAAAAGCGTTATTTGAAACGTTCTTTGAAAAAAGAGAAGAGCGTTTAAGAAGTAAGGAAGGTATTCACGAAGACAGTGTGGATATCGAGGAGGTTTGAAAATGCCTATTTATTTTATGACAACGGCTCTTTTGATTGTGTCCCTGGTAACAAACCTTACCGTTGAGGGAATCAAGAAGCTTTTGAACGAGACTACCATTAAGTATTCGTCTAACGTTCTTGCTGCTGTGGTGGCCGTTCTGATGTCGTGCGCTGTATGCGTTATTTATCTCATCATGAATGATGTTGCTTTTACGCTAAAAGTCGGTGTCGAAGTTTGTATTCTTATGTATCTGAGCTTCCTTACCTCTACCGTAGGGTATGACAAGGTTATTCAGATGATTCAGCAAATCCGAGACACAAAGGAGGATACAACTCATGAGTAACAGTCCATTGGTGTCCTATACCAAATTAAGTCCCAATCATTCTGGGCAGAGAACCCATGCAATTGACCGTATTACGCCCCACTGTGTTGTCGGGCAGTGCTCAGTCGAAACACTGGGCAATATTTTTGCTCCGACCTCCCGGCAGGCATCCTGCCAGTACGGTATTGGCGTAGACGGAAGAGTCGGTATGTATGTGGAAGAGAAAAACCGTTCCTGGTGTTCTTCTTCAAACGAAAACGACCAGCGTGCCGTAACAATCGAATGCGCGAGCGATACCACCCATCCTTATGCATTTAAGGATGTTGTCTATAACAAGCTCATTGAGCTTTGCGTGGATATTTGCAAACGCAACGGTAAAAAGAAGCTCCTGTGGCTTGGTGATAAGACAAAGACGCTTAATTACAATCCTGCCGCTGACGAAATGGTTCTAACTGTCCATCGTTGGTTCGCAAACAAGAGCTGTCCTGGCGATTGGATGTATTCCCGCATGGGCGATTTGGCTTCCAAGGTTACTGCAAAATTGGGAGGAAGTTCGGCCAGCAATCCTGGAACTGCCGGAGGTAATGTTTTATACCGCGTCCAGACAGGAGCATTCAGTAACAAGGCAAACGCGGACGCTATGTTGTCCAAAGTGAAGGCGGCTGGCTTCGATACTTACATGGTCAAAGTCGACAATCTTTATAAGATTCAGGTAGGAGCCTACAGCAACAAGGCAAACGCGGACGCTATGGCCGCCAAGCTGAAAGCTGCGGGCTTCGATACTTATATCACTACTAAGAGCGGAACGGCTGTTTCTTCCACTGCTAAAAAGAGCGTTGATGAGCTTGCCAGAGAAGTGATTCAGGGTTTGTGGGGAAACGGGCAGGATCGTAAGAACCGTTTGCAGGCAGCCGGCTACGATTACAACGCTGTCCAGAAAAGAGTAAACGAACTTCTGTAAAAGGATGATTCAATGATAAGGTTCAGACACAAGGGCGACTTCTCCAGAACAACTCGGTTTTTGGAGAGAGCGAAAGAGGCCGTCCGAATCGGGGATCTTGACAAGTATGGTCGAGAAGGGGTCGCCGCCCTTGCTTCTGCAACGCCTATCGATAGCGGGCAAACGGCCAATTCTTGGTATTACAAGATTGAAAACCGAAACGGAACGGCAAAGATTACGTTTTACAACTCAAATGTTCAAAATGGGGTTCCGATAGCCATTATTCTTCAGTATGGTCACGGGACCCGCAACGGTGGCTGGGTACAGGGTCGAGATTACATCAATCCTGCTATCCAGCCTATTTTTGACAAAATTGCAGAACAAGCATGGAAGGGGGTTACTAAGCTATGAGCACTACGATTGACGAAAGAGTCGTAGAAATGCGATTTGACAACAAGCAATTCGAAAGTAATGTTCAGACCAGCCTTTCCACTTTGGATAGATTGAAGAAGAGCTTGAATTTATCCGGCGCTGCAAAGGGTTTCGATGAAATAGACAGCGCTTCCAAAAAGGTAAATATGAACGGCCTTGCGAATGCTGTGGAGTCTGTGCGTCTGAAGTTTTCAGCTTTGGAAGTCATGGCGGTAACAGCCCTTGCCAATATCACCAATTCCGCTTTGAACGCGGGAAAAAGGATTGTTTCGGCGCTTACGATAGACCCGATTAAAACAGGTTTTCAGGAATATGAAACGCAAATCGGCGCGGTGCAAACTATCCTTGCCAACACTCAGCATGAAGGGACAAACCTTCAGCAAGTAAACAGGGCGCTGGATGAACTGAACACCTATGCGGACAAGACGATTTACAACTTTACCGAAATGACCAGAAATATCGGTACGTTTACCGCAGCCGGTGTAAATCTTCAAACTTCCGTTGATTCTATCAAGGGTATCGCTAACTTGGCCGCTGTTTCGGGTTCCACCTCTCAGCAAGCTTCTACGGCAATGTATCAGCTTTCCCAGGCATTGGCAGCCGGTAAGGTTTCGCTTATGGACTGGAACTCTGTTGTTAATGCCGGTATGGGCGGTAAGGTGTTCCAGGACGCGCTTGTCAGGACTGCTCGGCACCGGAGCGAAAAACGCCATCAACATGTACGGCTCGTTTAGAGAGTCCCTTACCAAAGGCGAGTGGCTGACCACCGAGGTTCTCACCGAAACATTGAAACAGTTCGCCGGCGCTTACAGCGAAGCAGATCTGATTCAGCAGGGTTTCTCGGAGTCTCAGGCTAAAGAAATTGCTCAAATGGCGAAAACCGCAGAGGAAGCCGCAACTAAGGTCAAGACCTTCACTCAGTTGTGGGATACTTTAAAGGAAAGCGCTCAATCCGGATGGACGGCAACTTGGGAAATTTTGATTGGTGACTTTGAGGAAGCAAAAGACCTGCTTAGCGAAGTATCCGAGACCATCGGCAACGTGATTGGCGAGGCTGCCCAAGCAAGAAACGATCTGCTCAGCGGCGGTCTCAGTTCCGGATGGAAGCAGTTGCTGAACCAAGGCATTGCCGATGAAGCCGGCTATATCGAATCTATTCAAGAGGTTGCCAGAAAAAGCGGTGACGCCTTCGACAAGATGGTCGCGGATTCGGATAATTTCAGCGACGCTCTTAAAAAAGGTTTGCAGGAAGGAGTTATATCTTCTGATACCCTTTCGGATGCCGTCCATAACCTCAGAGATAAAATGACCGGTATGTCTCAGGAAGAGCGTAAAGCCGCCGGTTATACCTCGGAAATGGTGGAGCAAATCGAAAAACTGGATGAGGGGATCAAAAACGGCTCCGTTTCCATGGATGAGTTTACGGAAAAGATTCTTAAACCGTCCGGCCGAGAGAACCTGATTCAGTCGATTTGGAATACCGCTAAAGGGTTGATGAGCGTTATTGCCCCTATTAAGGAGGCGTTCCGAGACATCTTCCCGCCTATGACTTCCGAACAGCTATACGCTTTTACAGAAGCGTTAAGAAATCTCACGGAAAGAATGAAACTAAGTGAAACGACTTCTGAGAATTTAAAGCGTACTTTTAAAGGCTTATTTGCTGTTCTTGATATTATCAAACAGACTGTGACAGCCGTGTTTAACGCTGTTGGTTCGCTTCTTGGCGGTGTTGGCGATCTTGGCGCCGGAATACTCGGCGTGACCGGTACTTTTGGTGACTGGCTCGTTAAGCTGGACGAATTCATCAAGCAGGGCGACGTGTTCAATAAAGTTCTCGGAACAATCGTGAGCGTCATCAAAACGGTTGCCACCGCGATTCGTGATTTCGTAAAGGTTGTAGCTGAAAAGATCGCTTTCCCGGGATTTGAATTGTTCCATTCCCTTCTTGAGAGACTGCACACAAGGATGTCCCAGATTGGCGACGCAGCCGGCGGTATGAAGAGCAGCGTTTCCTCAGCATTTGAGGCAATGGGGAACGCCCTCGCTAACTGCCAGTTTATGCAGCTTCTTCAGGCGATATGGGATGCGGTTAAAGCAATTGCCGGAGGTATCGCTGATGCGATGGGGAAAGTCGGTTCTTCGCTGATTGACAGCATCGGAAACGCTGACTTTAGCGGTGTTATCGACCTTCTCAACGGAATCTCTTTCGGTGCGATTGCGGTCGGTATTACCAAATTTGTCGGCGCTATCAAAGAACAGCTCGATTCCATCGGAAGTATCAAGGAATCTTTCATCGGTATTCTGGACAGCGTAAGAGGATGTTTCGAGGCATACCAGTCTCAGTTGCAGGCTGGTACCTTGCTGAAAATTGCGTCTGCCATTGCGATTCTGGTAGCGTCGTTGGTGGCGCTTTCTCTTATCGACAGTGCAAAATTAAGTGCTGCTCTTGGTGCCATTACTGTTCTGTTTGCTGATTTGATGGCTTCTATGGCTGTATTCAATAAAATTAGTGGACAGGCAAGCGGCGTTATAAGAAGCACGACCGCAATGTTAGCGATTTCCACTTCTGTGTTGATCCTGGCAAGTGCTTTGAAGAAACTTGGTGATTTGGACGCTAAACAGCTCGCGACTGGACTCACCGGCGTTGTCGGTTTAACTGCCACGATGATTGTTGCCGCAAAATCACTCAGCAAAGGCGGTCCCACTATTATAAAGGGGGCCTCTCAGATGGTTATATTTGCCGCAGCAATTAAGGTTCTGGCTTCTGCGTGCGAAGACTTATCCGCACTTGACTGGGAAGAACTTGCCAAAGGACTTGTCGGCGTCGGCGTGCTGCTTGCGGAAGTATCGTTGTTTATGAACACAGCGAAATTTAGCGGCCAATCCGTTACAACTGCTACCGGAATTGTGATATTGTCCGGAGCAATTAAAATTCTCGCGTCCGCCTGCGAAGACTTTGCACAAATGAACTGGGGCGAAATCGGGCGAGGGCTCACTTCAATCGGTATCGTCCTGGCGGAAATTGTGGCGTTTACCCGTCTTACAGGGAACGCGCAGCATGTTATAGCAACTAGTGCGGCTTTGATCGGCATTGGAGCCGCTATGAAAATCCTCGCAGCAGCGGTAAAAGACTTTTCCGCTATGAACTGGAGCGAACTCGCCGTTGGCCTTGTTGGAATGGCGGGAGCTTTGACAGCCGTTACGATTGCCGTAAATTTCATGCCTAAGAATATGATTGCGATTGGAACCGGTCTTATTGCTGTTTCTACTGCTCTTCTTATTATGGCTTCGGCTCTTGAGAATATGGGCGGTATGGAATGGAACGAAATTGCAAAAGGGCTTGTCGCTCTTGGCGGTTCGCTCGGGATTATGGCCGTTGGTTTGAGAGCTATGACCGGAACCTTGTCTGGATCTGCCGCTATGTTGGTGGCCGCATCCGCGCTGGCTATTCTTACACCTGTTCTCAGCATTCTCGGTGCTATGAGCTGGACTGCTATCGTGAAGGGTTTGGTGTCGCTGGCTGGTGCTTTCACCGTTATTGGTGTTGCGGGAGCAGTTCTCACTCCGTTGGTTCCTACTATTCTTGGTTTGAGCGGCGCTATGGCTCTGATTGGTGTTGCCGTTTTGGGGCTTGGCGCAGGACTTTTAGCTGCCGGAACCGGCTTGTCCGCAATCGCTGTAGGCTTTACTGCACTGGCAGCGGCAGGAACAGCCGGAGCGACCGCTGTAGTGGCGTCTTTAACCGTTATCATCACAGGCATTGCGGATCTTATTCCGGCTATCGTTGCAAAAATCGGCGAAGCCATTGTTGAATTCTGCAAAGTGATTGCCAATAGCGCAGGTGAAATTGGGAACGCAGTGAAAGAAGTAGTTCTAACTCTTGTAGATGTGCTTGTCGAGTGCGTTCCGGCTATTGCAGACGGGGCGTTAAAGCTTATCGCGGGTGTTCTTGAGGCGCTGGTCCAATATACTCCGCAGATTGTAGATTCCCTGTTCCAGTTCCTCATCGGTGTGCTTGAAGGAATTGCCCGTAATCTGCCCGGTCTTATTCAGGCGGCCATCGACGTGCTCATGGCGTTCTTTGCTGGCATCGTTGACGCTTTGAAGGGGATTGATACCGCAACTCTGCTTCAAGGGATTGTCGGAATCGGTCTTCTGGCTGCTATTATGGCAGCTCTTAGTGCTGTTGCTGCTCTTGTTCCTGGAGCCATAGTTGGCGTTCTCGGAATGGGATTGGTTATCGCAGAACTGGCATTGGTTCTTGCCGCAGTCGGCGCGTTGGCTCAAATTCCCGGTTTGCAGTGGCTCATCAATGAGGGCGGTAATTTGCTGCAAGGCATCGGCACTGCCATTGGCAAATTTATTGGCGGTATTGTAGGCGGCTTTATGAGCGGCGTTTCCAGCCAGTTCCCGCAAATCGCTGCTGATTTGTCCGGATTCATGACAAACATTCAGCCGTTTATTCAGGGCGCTTCCGCTATTGACCCATCTATGATGGACGGCGTAAAAGCCCTGGCTGAAACCATTCTTATCCTGACCGCTGCAAATATTCTGGAGGGGTTGACTTCCTGGTTTACAGGCGGGTCTTCGCTTACCGGGTTTGCGGAAGAACTTGTTCCTTTCGGCACAGCGATGAAGCAATTTTCGGATGAGATAGCCGGAATTGACGGAGAAGTTGTGGCTAATGCGGCGGTTGCAGGCAAAACATTGGCGGAAATGGCTGCTACGCTTCCTAACAGCGGGGGCGTCGTCGGCTTCTTTGCCGGTGAAAACGATATGGGCGCATTTGGGGATCAGATTGTACCCTTCGGCGAAGCAATGAAAGCTTTTGCTGACTCGGTTGCAGGTTTAGACGCCAGCGTGGTTACAGAAGCCGCAAATGCCGGAAAAGCTATGGCTGAGATGGCGTCTACGATACCGAACAGCGGAGGCGTCGTCGGCTTCTTTGCCGGTGAAAATGACATGGATGCTTTCGGCGAACAGCTCGTCCCGTTTGGCGAAGCGATGAAAGAATTCTCAATAGCCGTTACCGGACTGAACGCGGATGTGGTTGTCAATTCCGTTACTGCGGGTAAAGCCCTTATGGAACTGGCAAATACCGTGCCGAACAGCGGAGGTCTTGTTGCGTTCTTCACGGGCGAAAATGACCTTGATATGTTTGGAGAGAAACTGGTGCCGTTCGGAGAAGCCATGAAGCAATATTCCGTTACAGGGCTGGACGCCAACGTGGTTGTAAATTCCGCAAATGCGGCGAAAGCTCTGGTAGAGCTGTCCAACAATCTTCCGAACAGCGGTGGCATTGTCAGTTGGTTTACGGGAGATAACGATATTGCCTCTTTTGGTGAAAAACTTGTCTCCTTCGGTCAGTCTTTTGCTGCTTATTACGCAAGCGTTAGCACGGTAGATGTAGCGAAGTTAAGCGGCGTTGTTGCGCAGTTCCGCAATCTTGTGGATTTGGCGAACGGTATTACCAGCGTTGATACGAGCGGGATGTCTCGTTTCGCTCAGGATTTGACGAATCTTGGCAACTCCGGTATTGAAGGCTTTATAAACACTTTCAATAACGCCAGTTCCAGAGTGAGTGCCGCAGCAACATCGATGCTAACAACCTTTATCAATGCTGCGAACGCACAGAAGTCGGCGGTTGTCTCAACCTTTACAACAATGGTGAACAGCGTCATTTCTTCACTTACAAGTCAGCAGTACCAGTTTACGACTATCGGCAGCACAATGATGACGAATTTCATCACTGGTATTCGTGGGAAAGACAGCCTGGCCAGAAATACTTTCTTGACCACGATTAACGGATGTCTAACCACTCTCCGAAACAAATTCTATGAGTTCAATACCGTGGGTCAAGCCGTTATGACCAACCTTATTGCCGGAATCCGTTCTAAGGACCAAACGGCTAGGGATACTTTCGTCCAAATTGTCAGCAGATGTCTTACAGCGATTCGAAACAAGTATACGGATTTCTATAATGCCGGTAAATATCTTGTGGAAGGATTTGCCGACGGTATCACCGCAAACACCTATTTGGCGGAAGCAAGAGCGCGGGCTATGGCAGCGGCAGCGGCGAGAGCAGCCGAGAGAGAACTGGACGAACACTCACCTTCCAAGGTGGGTTATCGAATCGGTGATTTCTTCGGCCTTGCCTTTGTCAATGCAATTTCGGACTATGCCGATAAATCTTACAAAGCCGGCACCAATATGGCGGCAGCCGCTAAAAACGGTTTGAGCAACGCAATTTCCAAAATCAGAGAATTTGTCGACGGCGAAATGGAGGTTCAACCTACAATTCGTCCTGTTTTGGATCTTTCCGAAGTACGTTCCGGCGCCGGCCGGCTTACCGCTATCCTGAGCAGAAGCCAGGCGATGAAGATCAGTTCTTCGATGAACCGGGAAACAACCGGGGAAATTCAAAATGGAGATGGCACGCCATCTGTTGGAAATTCCTATTCCTTTGTACAAAACAACTATTCACCTAAAGCACTGTCGAGAATCGATATCTATCGCCAGACGAAGAATCAGTTCTCCGCTTTGAAAGGATTGGTGGAAACATGATTTATTCGATTGTTGTCACCAATTATTTAGGTGACAGAATCAAGCTTGAGCTGGGGAAGCCTGATGTTTCGGGCTTCCTCATCAAGTCTATAACCGGTCTTGGCCCGGCAAAAGCCAACGTGAACACGACGGAAGTTTCGACCAACGACGGCTCTCTGTTTAATTCCGCAAGGCTGAGCCAAAGGAACATCGTGCTCGACATGGTGTTTATCAACACGGTTTACGGGGAAAGCATCGAAGACCTGAGGCAAAAATCCTACAAGTATTTCCCTCTGAAGAAAAGTGTGGAGCTCAC
>OLNO01002963.1_pt1 | contig 10793 bp, 10 predicted proteins | sample 1672861 | NCBI WGS metagenome assembly OLNO01 (sample SAMEA3136731, study PRJEB25190) | human gut metagenome | reverse complement strand
CGGCGGCCTGGGCGAGCAGCACCTGGACGTGGTCAAGGCCAAGCTGAAGAACAAGTTCGGCGTGGAGATCGGCCTGGAAGCTCCCCGCATCGCCTATCGTGAATCCATCCGCAAGGCCTGCCAGAAGCAGGGCCGCCACAAGAAGCAGACCGGCGGCCACGGCCAGTTCGGTGACGTCATCATCAACTTTGAGCCCTGCGACAGCGAGCAGGTGGTGTTTGAGGAAAAGGTGTTCGGCGGCAGCGTGCCCAAGAACTTCTTCCCCGCCGTGGAAAAGGGCGTGCGCCTGGCCGCCGAAAAGGGCGTGCTGGCCGGTTACCCGGTGGTGGGCCTGAAGGCCACCCTGCTGGACGGCAGCTACCACCCCGTGGACAGCTCCGAGATGGCCTTTATTATGGCCGCAAAGCTGGCTTACAAGGCCGCTATGCCGGAGGCCGGCCCGGTCATTCTGGAACCCATCCACACCCTGAAGGCTCATGTGCCGAACGACAACACCGGCGATATCATGGGCGATGTGACCAAGCGCCGCGGCCGCGTGCTGGGCATGGAGCCCGACGAGGACGGCCTGCAGACCATCATCGCCGAAGTGCCGCTGGCAGAGCTTGCAAACTTTACCACCTTCATCCGGCAGACCACCCAGGGCCGCGGCTGGTTCACCACCGAGTTTGCCCGCTACGAGATCCTGCCCGAAATGCTGGTGCCCGCCGTGGTGGAGCAGGCCAAGAAGCTGGGCAACCTGGATGAGAGCGCCGACGACTGAGCCGCTTTCTGACCGTTCCTGAATAACGACATTCCCGCAAGCCCCGTTGACACCTTTCCCTCTGTCGGCGGGGCTTTTTGCTGCGGGTGCGGTTTGTGCCGCCCCTTGACAAGCGCCACAAAAATCCCGTCCGAAGTAGTTCAGACGGGATTTTTTCTTGCACATTTTACGTTCTGGAAACGGAGATCAGCCCTTCATGGGCACAAAGCCCACCAGATCTTTGACGACCTCCCCGGCAATGATCAGCCCTGCCACCGAGGGCACAAAGGCGTTGGAGCCCGGCACCGAACGGCGCTGGGTGCACTTGCGCTGGGTGCCCGGGGGGCAGATGCAGTGGTTCTTGCAGCTGATGGAGTCATCCTCGATGGGGGTCATGGCGGGCTCCTTGGAGTAGACCACCTTCAGGTGCTTGATCTTGCGCTTGCGGCACTCGGTGCGCATCACCTTGGCCAGCGGGCAGACCGAGGTCTTGTAGATGTCGGTCACCTCAAAGCGGGTGGGGTCCATCTTGTTGCCGGCGCCCATGGAGCAGATGATGGGCACCCCGGCTTCCTTGCACTTCATCACCAGAGCCAGCTTGCCGGTGACGGTGTCGATGGCGTCCACCACATAGTCGAACTGAGAAAAATCAAAGCTGTCCTGGGTCTCCGGGCCGAAGAAGGTCTTGTAGGTAGTGACCTTGATGTCCGGGTCAATGTCGTGGACGCGCTCCTCGGCCACATCCACCTTGAATTTGCCCACGGTCTTGCGGGTGGCAATGATCTGGCGGTTGAGGTTGGTCAGGCAGACCTTATCATCGTCGATGAGGTCCAGTGCGCCCACACCGCTGCGGGCCAGTGCCTCCACCGTGTAGCCGCCCACACCGCCGATGCCAAACACGGCCACGCGGGAATTGTGCAGCTTTTCCATTGCCTCTGCGCCCAGCAGCAGCTGGGTGCGGGAATACTGATCTTGCATTGCGTTTTGTCTCCTTGTTACTTTTCCACTCTCGTAATGATGCCGCCGCCCAGCACCACATCCCCCTGATACAGCACCACCGACTGGCCGGGCGTGGGGGCGCGCTGGGGCTGCTCAAACTCCAGCCGGAAGCCGTTTTCCGCCGGGTAGACAGTGGCGGCCTGCTCGGTCTGGTGGTAGCGGGTGCGGGCCGTGACCCGCAGCGGTCCGGTCAGCTCCGGGATGGCGATCCAGTTCACATCCTCCGCATAGACGATGCGGTCGAACAAAGCACTCTCCGGGCCGACGGTGACCGTGTTGGCCTGCATGTCCTTGCCGCAGACGTACACCGGGGCCCCCAGTGCCAGCCCAAGGCCCTTGCGCTGGCCCAGCGTGTAGCGCACCGCACCGTTGTGGGTGCCCACCACCTTGCCGCTCTCGTCCAGAAAATCACCGGCGGGGTAGTGCTTGCCGGTAAAGCCCTCCATAAAGCGGGCATAGTCGCCGTCGGGCACAAAGCAGATGTCCTGGCTGTCGTGTTTGCGGGCATTGATGAAATGATGCTGCTCGGCGATGGCACGCACCTCGGTCTTGTGCAGGGCCCCCAGCGGCAGGCGCACATGAGCCAATTGCTGCTGGGTGAGGTTGTACAGCACATAGCTCTGATCCTTGCCCTCATCCAGCCCCTTTTTGAGCAGCCAGCGGCCGGTGTCCGGGTCCTGTTCCACCCGGGCATAGTGGCCGGTGACCACATATTCCATGCCGTGGGCCTGCGCCCAGCTCAACAGATGGTTGAACTTCATGTATTTATTACAATCAATGCAGGGGTTTGGGGTGCCGCCGGCCTCATACACCCGGACAAACTTCTCGATGATCTGTTCCCGGAAGTCGGCGGTGAAGTCCAGCACCTCGTAAGGGATATCCAGGGCAAAGGCCACCTCGGCGGCGTCCTCGATGTCCTTTTCCGAGCAGCAGGTGTGGAAACCGGACTGCCCCAGCATCTCGTTGTGGGTCAGGCGCATGGTGATGCCGGTGCAGTCGTACCCGTCCCGCTGCATCAGCCAGGCAGCCACCGAGCTGTCCACGCCGCCGCTCATGGCAATGAGGGCGCGCGCGGGCCGGGGCGCAGAGTTCTGTGTGGTCATAGCTTCTCCTTTGGCGTGTTCAACACACTAAAATAGTAGTATAATAGTAACGCGGCAAAAACCAGTTGTCAAGACGCAGAAATTTGCCCTGCGGCGTCCAGCAGGCACTGCCGCTCGTTGAGCAGCTGCCCCCGGATGACCGCGTCCAGCAGGGCTTCCAGCGTCCTGCGCAGGCCGGGCCCTGCCGGGATGCCCGCCGCCATCAGGTCGCGGCCGTTCACGGCCAGCTGGCTGACCCGGCAGCACACGCCGTCGGCGTCCAGCTGTGCGGCCAATTCTGCCTGCGCGGCAAAATCAGCCGCCTGTTCCGGCTCCATGGCAGCGCCCAGCGCCGCCAGCCGCTGCACGGTGTGCAGGTCGTACCGGCCCAGCAGTTTCCGGATGCGGATGGCCGTATCGGGGGCAGCGTCCTGTCCGGGAGCGGCGAAAGCTTCCCTCACCAGCACCGCCGTCTGCTCGATGCAGGCGTTGGAGCAGCGCAGGCGTTTCAGAACCTTGCGGGTGCCGTCCTCGCCAAGGCTCATCAGCAATGCGGCCCACCGCACGGGCAGGTCCTCTGTGCCCGCCGGGCAGGCATCCACCACCGGCTTTGCGGCCTGCAATGCCGGGGCGGAAAGCTCCGGAATAATAACTTTCAGTATTTTTTCATCAAGATATGCCGCCGGGGCGGGTGCTGCCAGCAATTTAGACAGCTCTTCTTCGATCCGCTCCACCGACACGCAGTCCAGATGGGCACACAGTGCCCGGGCCGCCTGCCCGGTGGGCGGGTCGATGGCAAAGCCGAACCGCGCCGCGAACCGGTACAGCCGCAGGATGCGCAGGGCATCCTCTTCAAAGCGGGTGGCGGGGTCGCCCACGGCCCGCAGGATGCCCTGCTGCAGGTCCTGCTGCCCTCCAAAGGGGTCGATGAGCCCCTCGGTATCGTTGTAGGCCATGGCATTGATGGTAAAGTCCCGCCGGGCCAGGTCCTGCCGCACATCCGGCACAAAGTGTACCTCGTCCGGGTGGCGGCCGTCGGTATAGGCCCCCTCGGTGCGGAAGGTAGTGGTCTCGTACAGCTGGCCGCCGTACTTGATGGTCACGGTGCCGTGCTGCAGCCCGGTGGGGATGCACTGCCCCTCCCCGAACAATGCCAGCACCTGCTCCGGCCGGGCACTGGTGCAAAGGTCCCAGTCCTGCGGGGTGCGCCCCAGCAGACTGTCCCGCACGCAGCCGCCCACCGCGTAGGCCGCATATCTGGCCCCGTGCAGCCGGGCCAGCAGAGCCGCCGCACCGGCGTCCAATCGGATGTTTTGCATGGGTCACGCCTCCTCGTACTGCAGGGTGATCTGCATCCCGTCTGCGCCGCACACTGCCGCCGGGAAGATGCTCTGCGCCTGGGGCAGATCTGCTTCCGGGTCGGTGATCATGGGGGAATAGTGGGTCAGCCAGAGGCGATGCGCCCCGGCGCGGGCCGCCAACGCGGCGCTCTGCCCAAAGGTGCTGTGCCCCCACTGAGCTGCCTGGGCTTCCTGTTCCGGAAGCGCATAGGTGGCGTCGCAAATCAGCAGGTCAGCGCCCTGTGCGGCCTGCTCCAGCGCGGCGCAGGGGGCCGTGTCGCCGGAGAATACCATGCTCAGCCCCCGGCGCGGCGCGCCCAGCACCTCCGCCGGGGCCACGGTGCAGCCTTTCACGAGAACGCTCTGCCCCTGCTGCAGAAGTTTCCATTGCTGCACCGGCACCCCCAGCGCCCGGGCCCGGGCCGGGTCGAACCGGCCTGCCCGGGGCAGCTCCAACCGATAACCCACGCTGGGCACCCGGTGCCGGGTGGCAAAGGGACGCAGCACAGCACCCGTCGGCCAGCCCTCCGACAGCGCATCCAGTGCCAGCGGCCCGTCTGCTTCCTGCAGGCGCACGGCATAGGGCAGCGGCCCGGTGAGGGCACGCACGGCGCTCCAGATGCCGGCAAGCCCTTTCGGCCCCACCAGCAGCAGCGGCCGGGTGCGGCCCTGGGCCCCCAGCGTCTGCAGCAGACCCGGCAGGCCGAAGATGTGGTCGCCGTGATAATGGGTCAGACAGACGGCGTCCGCACGCATCAGGTTGACCCCGGCACGGCGGGCCGCCGCCTGGGTGCCCTCGCCGCAGTCGAACAGCAGGCCGTGGCCGCCGCAGGCTGCAAAGGCCGTACTGAGGGCGCGGTCCGGCAGCGGCATGGTGGCGGCAGTGCCCAGTAAGGTGATGGTCAGCATAAAAACTCCTTCAGCTCAGATGGTTCTCTTGTTATGATACCACAGCGGCCCCGGCTGCACAATCGTCTGCGGCCCTGCATAGGATGGGCAAATGCAAAAAAGGAGGCGCAGACCATGCGATACCGGCCCGGAGCACACCGTTCCTTCCGCCCACGGCACCGGCACTGGCTGCGCGGGCTGCTGCTGGCCGTGCTGGTGCTGGCGGTGCTGTTTCTGTTGTACGGCTGCGCCGTGCAGCGGCTGATCTATTCTTCCCGCGGGACAATGATCTTTCTGCCGGAACGGCCGCTGCTCTGAACAGCAAAAGAGGGACGACTGCCGTCGTCCCTCTGGGGTGGGTCACATCAGTAATTGATCTTCTTCAGCTCAAAGTAGCTCTGGGGGTGTGCGCACACCGGGCACTTGAGCGGAGCCGACTTGCCGATGAAGGTGTAGCCGCAGTTCCGGCACTGCCACAGCTGCTGCTCTTCGCGGGCGAACACCTTCTGGTTCTTCAGGTTCTCGGCCAGGGCGCGGTAGCGCTCCTCGTGCTCCTTCTCGATCTGTGCCACCATGGTGAACAGGGCTGCGATCTGGTTGAAGCCCTCTTCCTTGGCCTCCTTGGCCATGCGGGGGTACATCTCGGTCCACTCGTCGTGCTCGCCGCCGGCGGCCATGTCCAGGCAGGTGAGCGTGTCGGGGATGGCACCGCCGCACAGCAGCTTGAACCAGATCTTGGCATGCTCCTTCTCGTTGCCGGCGGTCTCCTCAAAGATGGCAGCCAGCTGCTCATAGCCTTCCTTCTTGGCCATGCTGGCAAAGTAGGTGTACTTGTTGCGTGCCTGGCTCTCGCCTGCAAAGGCTTCCCACAGGTTTTTCTCGGTCTTAGTACCCTTGAGTTCCATACTCTCTTCTCCTTTTGTTCTTCGGTGTCTGTATCGGCAGCCCCACTGCGGGGCTTCAGGTCCTTGTCTCTGAACAGAGTATACCACAAGCGGTGAAGAAAATCAAGAATCATTCCTATTTATTTTGAGAATTATTTTCAGTTATGCTGTTTCAGGGCGCACACGGCGATGCTCAGGGCGCTCCATGCCGCCTGATACATCAGCACATAGGTCACCGGCAGCTGCCAGATGCTGCGGGCGCTGGTGAGCAGCACCGCAATGGCCACCGAGAACAGCACCGACACCATCTGCACCGTGGTGGCCGTGGTCTCGGCGTTCTGGGCCTTGTCGGCTGCACGCAGGCCGCCGGTCAGGCTGGCAAAGCCTTTCTGATGGTACATGCAGCAGGGCGCATCCTCGGCCGGGGCGGCCTCGAGGGCGGCGCACTGCTCCTGATCCAGCAGGGTGACCATGCCCTCCGGCAGGCGGTAGGCCTCGGTGATGTGCTTTGCGGTCAGGCTGGGGTCCAGACTGGTGACCAGCAGACGGATGTTCTCCTGCTGCAGGGCGGCAAGGCTGCGGGCGATGTTGCGGCCGCCCACATAGCGGATCACGAACATGGCATGCACGTTGCCGGACACCGCCAGATACAGGATCTGCAGCTCCCCGTTTTTGGAGTGCTGGTTCTCGTAGTCCTCGTCCGGCAGGATCACGCCCTCCTGCTCCAGGAAACGGCGGGTGCCGATCTGGATGTGGTTGTTGTCGCACCAGGCGGCAAAGCCCAGCCCGCGGTGGATCTCCAGATCCTTGACCGGGAACAGGATGTCGGTGCGGTCCTCAATGATCTGACGGAACAGCCCCTGCAGAGTACCGCCGCTCTGGTTGAGCACGCTGGCCGCGTACAGGATGGCGCGGTCGATGCGGCCGCCCTTGAAGATGCGGATATCCTCCAGCACCACGCTGTCGGCGGCAAACAGGTCCTCGGCATCCACCTGAAGGGTGTCGATGCCGCCCAGTTCCTGAATGGCCGCCCAGCCGGGCACCACGGCCCCCACGGCACCGGCGGCACGCTGCAGGCGCAGCGCGGCCATGCCGGCGATGAGGGTGGAGGACAGGGGTGCGCCCATGCACAGCACCGCCGTCAGGGCGGCAGCGGCCAGCTTCACGTCACGGCCTACCACCAGACACAGCAGGGCACTGAGCAGGGCCACGCCCAGCAGGATGTACCCGTTCTTCTGTGCACGGCGTTCCCCGGCGCGCTCGTCCAGGCTCTGTGCCACAAAGCCTTCGTCCGCCGTCCGGGGGCGGCTCAGCAGCACCCAGGGGTCCTTCTGTTCCAGATCCCGTGCCAGTGCCCGGATCAGGTCCTTGTCCCGGGTGCGATACGCTCCCTGCAGGTCGGTGGCTTCGCCCAGCAGTTCATAGCCGCCACGCACGGCAGACAGCATCACCCGGCTGCCCAGCAGCGCCAGGAACAGCCCCAGGGCTGCAACGCCGGTGAGGATGGACAGGCCCTCGGTGGTGCGGTAGGAGTTGGCCGTGAGCAGGGCCGTGACGGCCTGCAGCAGCGCCGCCACAGCGGCCAGTGCGGGCATCGTCTCTGCCGAGGGACGGCCCCGCAGGCCGTTCAGGCCGTCGCGCAGGACCGGGAAGCTCACCACCAGGCTGGCGGCATACAGCAGCAGATTGGCTGCGTAGAAGGCCGCCGGGGCGGCATCCGGGTCCAGTGCGGCCAGCGGCGGCAGCAGCCGGTCGGCCACCAAGCCCACATGCAGCAGCACCACGGCCAGGATCCCGGCCAGTACACAGCGCAGGGTAAGCTCTGCACTCATGCGGCGCAGCTTCTCGCCCACGCTCTCGGGGGCTTCGTCCTCCGCCGGCAGGGCGTCCTCCGCCTCGGTTTTCAGCTCCGTCTCTCCGGCACGTTCCGCTTCGGCAGTGTCTGCGGCGGGCGCAGCCACCGGCGTTTCGGTCGGTTCCGTCTCCGGAGCGTCCAGCGGTTCCAGCGGCAGGCTCATGGTATCTTCGTCCGGTTTGGTTTCCGGCTCTGCCTCGGGGGCTTTCACCGGCGCGGCGGGAGATGTTTTCTCCGGGGCTGCCGGTTCTTCCGGGACTTCCGGCTTTTTCTCGTCATCGGCGTCGCCGAACATCCGGAACACCGATTTCTTTTCCGGCAGCGGCTTGTCGGCTGCAAACACCATGGTGGGCCGGGGCGCTCCGGAGCCTTTTCCGGGGTCTCCGGCTCTTCCGGGTCATCCAGCGGCACATCCACGCTGCGGATGGGCTCCAGCGTTTCCTCCACCGGCTTCGGTTTTGCAGCCATGCCGTTCAGCATGTCCTTGAGCTGCTGCATCTCCTGCTGCTCCTGCTGTTCCTGCGGCAGCAGCACGTCCGGGGCGTTCTTGGGGTTCTGTGCAGCCTTCTTCCGGGGCTTTTCCGGCTGCGGAGCCGGGGCGGCAGGAGCCTTGGGCGGCTCCGGCTTGTTCTCCGGGGCAGGCTGCGGGGCCGGTTTGTCCGGCATGGCAGGTTTTTCCGGGGCAGCAGGCACTTCGGCTTTGGGCTGGGGGAAATCCGTGCCCGGGTCTGCGGTGCGCAGGGTCAGGTCCAAATCCAGCGGTTCCTCCCCGTCGGGCTTTGCCAGAGCATCTGCGCCCAGCAGCACCTCACCGGTGGGCAGTTCCAGGTCCGTCCCGGCCTGCGGAGCCTGCTTCGGTTTTGCATGGCCGAACAGCCGCCCGAACAGCCCCTTGTGCTCTTCCGCCGCTTCTTCCTCCCGGCGCACCATCTCGGCCGGGATATCTGCCACGGTGGTGGTGAAGAAATCGCGGAATTTCTCATCGCTTGCGGCGGCACTCTTGTATTGATTTTTTTCCTTAGGCATCCTTGTTCCTCCCGTTCTTCAGATTGGGGTTACGGATCACGCCTGTCACGCATTCTGTGCTGCGCGCTGCGACTGGATCTCGTACAGGATAATGCCGGCCGCCACCGAGACGTTGTAGCTGTCCACACCGGTGCCCTGTGCGGCCATGTCCAGCCGCACCACACCGTCGCACAACTTCTTGACCAGCTGCGACACGCCGCTGCCCTCGCTGCCCAGCACCAGCGCGATGGGGCCGGTGAGGTTGTTCTTGCGCAGGGGCACGCCGTCCATGTCGGCGCAGTACACGAACACGCCCTGCTCCTTGAGGCGGCGGATCGTCTCGCCGATGTTGGCCACGCGGGCCACCGGCAGCCGCTCAGCGGCACCTGCGCTGGACTTGATGACCGTGGGGGTGACCGATGCGCCGCCCCGCTTGGGGATCACGATGCCGTGGGCACCGCACAGCAGAGCGCTGCGCATCACGGCACCCAGGTTGTGGGGGTCCTCAATGCCATCGCTCAGCACCAGGAACGGCGGCTCGCCCTTGGCTTTGGCCGCCGCCAGCAGGTCCTCCACGGTGGCATACGCGATCTCGCTGGCAAAGGCGGCCACACCCTGATGGCTCTCGGTGCCAGTCATCAGGCGCAGCTTGTTGGGGTTCACCCGCTTGACGGCTGCCCCGGCCTCCTTGGCCAGTGCGGTATAGTAGGCCGCCACGGCGGGGGCCATGCTCTCCGAAATGAGCACCGTATCCACGCCGGAACCGCTCTTCAGCAGCTCGGTCACCGGATTCTTGCCGTAGACCAGGCTCTCATTCCGGGTCTGCTCTTCCGGTGCACGGCGCGGGCGGCGGGGCTGATTTTTCTCTTCCATTCTATGTTCTCCTTCCGTTTCTATCGGAACGATGCAGCGCATGTTCCCCAGGGCGCGCCGCACCGCTTGCGCAGGCAGCCAGCCCGACGATTTTATCCGATGACAATCCAAGGTAAAGTATAGCATAAGCTGACCGGGTTTGCCAGCAAATTGCCGCTTTTTTGTCGGCCCGACCGGATTTTTTCGCAGCTTGCCTGCGCCCCGGCCCGGTTTTGCAGAATTGTCCTTTGCTGCTGCGCCTTCTGCCCCTGCCGGGACCTGCCGTTTTGCCGGTCCGAAAAGTTTTCCACAAAAGAGGGCTATACATTCCGTAGAAGGATCCGATTTTTTCCACATGTTGAAAACCCTGTGGAGAAAGTTCAAAAGTCCTGCTGCAAAGCCTGTTTTCCCTGTGGAATTTAACATTCTCCACTGAGTTTTCCACAATCCGGTTCGACATTCCCCCGCAGGGTGCGTACAATTTGTAATTTTCAAGTCGGAAATATGACAATTTTTTGATGCGGAACCACGCACCTTTTGCAATTTTCTCCAATATCAAATTGACGAATGTGGATTTGTGTTGAAAATTCCACGTTTTCTCCCACCCCGGGGACATTCTGCAAAAGTGGTGCAGGACCTTCAAAATTGTTGCAGATTCCCGCATTTCGGACCTTTTCCGCCCGCAAATGCCGTATTCCGCCCGTCGTTTGAAGAGAAAAACCGCCTGTTTGGATTGATTTTAAGCAGGGTTTGGGGTATACTAGTTTTGTAGGTTTGTTAAGCCGTGCACAATACGGCGCGGCATGACCGAAAACCCCGATCATATTTGGAGGTAATGAATAATGTTGGTAAATGCAACCGAGATGCTGCTCAAAGCACGCGATGGCCACTACGGTGTGCCTCAGTTCAACATCAATAACCTGGAGTGGACCAAGGCAGTCCTGACCGCCTGCGAGGAAATGAAGAGCCCCGTCATTCTGGGCGTTTCCGAGGGTGCCGGCAAGTACATGACCGGCTTCAAGACCGTCGCTGCCATGGTCAGCGCTATGGTCGATTCCATGGGCATCACCGTTCCCGTTGCCCTGCACCTGGACCACGGCACCTATGAGGGCTGCAAGGCCTGCATCGAGGCCGGCTTCTCTTCCATCA
>OLNO01002954.1_pt1 | contig 10823 bp, 11 predicted proteins | sample 1672861 | NCBI WGS metagenome assembly OLNO01 (sample SAMEA3136731, study PRJEB25190) | human gut metagenome | reverse complement strand
CCGTCGCCAGTTATTCCGTAGCATAGCCGGGAAAATCAGTCAAGGGCACGCCCGGATGTAGCAATTCTTGATGCGGATCTTACCATGACAATGCCGGCAGACATTGCCGCGGAGACGGGGATGGATGCGCTGACCCATGCCATCGAGGCTTATACGAATCATAATCTGGACGATTTTGATGAAGGACTCTGCAGCTCGGCCATTGAGGGGATTGTCAGATGGCTGCCGGTTTCATGCAGGGAGGGAACCCTGGAGGCAAGAGAAAAAGTACATAATTACCAGGCAATGGCAGGCATCGGATTTGCCAATGTAGGGCTTGGCATGGTGCATGGCATCGCTCATTCGTTCGGTGCGGTATATAACATGAGTCATGGCCTGACAAATGCGGTGATTCTGCCCTTTGTCCTGGAGTATAACAGAAGAGATGCGACGGTTGCCGCAAAACTGGAAAAGCTGTCTTATTTATGCCGCTGTGGCAACATTATTGAGAAGATCAGAGAGATACGAAAGGATCTGTCCATTCCTGACAGTTTCCGGGAGGCAGGGATTACGGAAGAAATGTATAAGGCGAAGTATGATATCTTACTGGATCATGCAATGCTGGGCGCGACAAATGTTAACCCTGTTAAAGTAAACCGTGGGGAAATGAAAAAAATGTTACAGACGGTTTATACCGGAGAAATCTGTTTCTAGAAAGACCAGAAAGTGAGGAAATTATTATGAAGAGTATGTATGAACGTTGTAATGAAGTAATGCCACGGGTGGCAGACCGGGCAACGCGTCTTGGTGTGGTAAAAGGAGAAGGATGCTATATTTTTACTGAAGACGGAAGAAAGGTGCTTGATTTCGCAAGCGGTGTGGCTGTCAATAATCTTGGAAACAGAAATGCAGAGGTGGCTGAAGCTATTAAAGCACAGCTGGAGACCATGATTCATGTGGGGCATAACGTAGTCTACAATGAAAGCTATGTGCGTCTGGCAGAGCGGCTTGTAGAACTGACCGGGGGAGATACAAAGGTATACTTCAGCAATTCAGGAGCTGAGGCGAATGACGGGGCAATGAAGCTTGCCAAGTATGTTACAAGGCGTCCGGCTGTTATAGCGTTCCGCAATTCATTTCACGGAAGAACCATCGGCTCCCTGTCAGTTACCGGTTCAAATAGTGGATACCGGAAATACTACGAGCCTCTGATGCCGGCGGTATACTGGGCTGATTATGGAGACTGCCGCCATTGCCCGTTTGGAAAAGAAGACGGATGCTGTGAAATGGAATGCCTGAGACAGTTTGACGATATCTTTGAAAAGCTTGTCGCGCCGGAGTGTGTGGCGGCGGTTATTGTGGAACCGGTGCAGGGAGAAGGGGGATATATTGTTCCGAAACGCGAATTTCTGGACGGTCTGCGAAAGATTTGTGATGATAAGGGCATTTTGCTCATTTTTGATGAAGTCCAGACAGGAATCGGAAGAACGGGGGAGCTGTATGCTTATCAGACATTTGGCGTAAGGCCGGATATACTTACTTCGGCGAAAGCTCTGGGAGGCGGTCTGCCTTTAAGCGCTGTTATTGCGCGGAAGGAGATTATGGACCAGTGGCCGGCCGGAGCACACGGGGGAACTTTCGGCGGTAATCCGCTGGCATGCGCGGCAGGGCTTAAGACCCTGGAGATTATAGAAAGAGATCATCTGCTGGAAAATTGCCGGAAGCAGGGCGCGTATTTTAAAGAAAAGCTTCTGGAACTGCAGAACAGATATCCGGAGCGCATCGGGGATGTCAGAGGCGTAGGACTGATGCTCGCTATGGAAATTACAAGGCCGGACGGAAAACCGGATGCCGCGTATACATCCGAAGTGAAAGAAAAAGCACTAGAAAAAGATCTGCTTCTGCTGACCTGCGGAAGCGGACATAATGTCGTGCGTTTTATAGCGCCGCTGATTGTTACAGAAAAAGAGATTGATCAGGCAGTGGATATTCTGGAAGAGATTTTTGCGGGAAAATAAGACGGATACTGCGGCTGTTCCGGCTGCATGGACTGTACGGAAAGGAGAAGAAAAATATGGCTACATTACAGATGTATATGGATCAGAGCAGAATTCCGAACATGTTTGAGTCGGAAGTTTATGAAGAAGTATGGGGAAAGGATTTCGGGGTGGACAACTCTGTTGGAAAAATAAGAAGGATTTTAGTGCATCGCCCGGGAAAAGAAATAGAACAGCTGAAAAACGGCGTGTACGAAGAGAGTGCGGAAGCAATTATCCTGAAATCACCCGGGGGGAGAATCCGAAGCTACTGGAAAGACAGAACCTTTCCGGATCTCGGACTTCTTCAGGAACAGCATGACCGGATGACCGATATTCTGCGGGGAGAAGGCATAGAGATCAAATACCTGTCTGAACCCACCGGTTACTGGACAAATCTGACATTTACCAGAGATGTGGCGCTGATGACGCCGAAAGGAGCGATTCTCACACGGTTTGCTATGTATTTCCATCAGGGAGATACCTATGTGACGCAGAAGTTTCTTGCGGAGCAGAATATTCCGATTATTGGCGCGATCCAGGGGGCCGGAACTATGGAGGGCGGTTCCTTTTCCATGCTGGATCCTAAAACTGCTGTTGTCGGGCGTTCGGTACGGATCAATGATGAAGGAATTGAGCAGCTTCGGAGGCTTTTGTCTTATCAGGGAATTGAATTGATTGTAATTGATATGCCGGCATATTATATTCATCTTGATGAAGCATTTGTTCCGGTTGACAAAGATAAAATCCTGGTGAGTACGTTTATTTTGCCCCACCGATTCCTGAATCTGCTTAAGGAACGGGGATATCAGCTTATAGAAACGGACCGGGATGATCCGCTGCTGACCAATAACTGTATTGCGCTTGAACCGGGGAAAGTGCTGTTCTCGGATAAAGGAGTAAAGACAAGGAAGAACCTGGAGAAAGCGGGTGTGGAGACAATAACGGTGGATTTATCGGAAATAAATAAGCTGGGAGGGGGAATTCACTGCTCTACCCTGCCGCTTCTGAGGGATTCTATTTAATATGAGTGCATAGAGTCGTCATAAAATTGACGGCTCTTTTTATAACAAAACAGGCGTGCCGCAGAAAAATTTATTCTTCTGCGGCACGCCCTGATTCGTTTAGTCATATTCACGAAGAACGGACATTGTCATGCAGGTAGGACCTGCGTGTCTGTCATAACCGGTCCAGACTCCGGGCATAACTTTGATTTCGCAGCCCTCATTTTCGAGCAAATCCTTTACCCGCGGATTTCCTTCGAGCATAATCAGCTTTCTGGGAGAAACTGCAAGTATATTGGATGCGGAATGTTCGAATTCCTCGTCTGTAATTTCGATCATTTTGATTTCCCGTTCCTGAAGCAGTCTGTACATTGCGATTGGCATGAGCGGAGTATATACAACCGCAAGATCTTTGTCCAGAAGACTGCATATACTTCCAAGATGAAGAACCGTTCCGGGGCCTTTGTAGTGGGGAAGCTGGAACTGGATTACTTTGATTTCCGGCTCAAGAAGTTTCTTAAGCTGCTCATAGGCAGAATCATTTGTACGGTAAGTGTTGCCGATCAGAAGGGTGTCGTGATCCAGCCAGATGGTTTCTCCGCCGCCTTCAACAGTTCCGGGCGCCTGTACACCGTAATAGATGGGAACGCCCATAGAAATAAGCTTGGCGGCTACAACCTGTTCTTCTCCCAGACGCTGGGGTTTCCCGGGCCGGGAGATAATGGCTCCCTTATCTGTAATAATACCGTTATCTGTCACATAAGTCATTCCGGTAAACGGGAGAGGACAGTCTTCAAGATATTCTGTTTCAACGCCCCATTCTCTCAGATAGCCGGCAAATATATCATGTTCGCGCTGTGCTTCTTCAAGCACGGGAAAGTCTCCGGTAAATCCGAAATTCCGGTAATTATCATGATCCGAGAATTCAGGTCCGGGCCGGTGAATCAATGCCTTTTTCAGTGTGCCGTACATGGACTGTGCGCCATAGGATCTTTTTTCATTCATAGAATAGTAACCCCTTTCTGTAATAAATTTTCAGCCGACAGTTTTCAGCTGCCAACTGTTTGTGCCCATAGGATAGCACAAAAGATTTTGAATGAGAAATTTTAAAAACCAATAGAAACTATCAGAATTTACAATTTGAAAAAATCAACCCCCTGTGCTAAGATACCATCAAGAATAACGGCGTTCTGTTTCAGGACACCGTTATTTTTATTTATAGGAAAAGGCCATACCTATAAAATTGACTGTGCCGTCCGCGGCATGATCAGGACACAGCTTACAGATTTTATACTGGAAATGGAGGAGTATATATGAAAAAGAAATTATTAGTAATATTACTCGTAATGGCAATGACATTGGCTATGGCAGCATGCGGAAGCAGCACAACGGATTCTTCGGGATCCGGGGACAGCAGCGAAGGGTCAGGACAGGAAGCAGATAACGGGGAACTGACAACACTGCGGATCGCCCTTCCGACATGGGTCGGATATGGAGTTTTATATGTAGCACAGGAAAAAGGATTCTTTGAGGAGGAAGGACTTAACGTTGAACTCAGTATAATAGAAGGACTTGCAGAGAGAAAGCAGGCTCTGATTTCAGGAAATCTGGAAGGCCTTGCGACTTCGGCGGATGTTTTCGTAAATCTGGAAGGAAATGATGTTGATATGGATCTGGTATGGCTGCTTGACCGTTCAAACGGATCAGACGGAATTGTTGCAACATCTGATGTCTCAAGTCCGAAGGATTTGAAAGGAAAGCAGATCGCGACAGAAATCGGCTCGACAGAGCATTTCTTTTTATTAAAGGTGCTTGAAGAATACGGGCTTACAGCAGATGATTTTGAATTGGTTCCCATGACAATCGCTGAGGCGGGAACTGCATTTGTGGCAGGACATGTTGATGCGGCAGCGACATATGATCCTTATCTTACAACCGCAATTGAATCCGGAGGCGTGGGGTTTACAACAGCCGATTATGACGTGGATCTGCTTGACGCGGTAGGCTTTACAGACAAAGTAATTCAGTCCGAGCCGGAAGCAGTGCAGGGATTTGTAAATGCGCTGGCAAAAGCGACAGCCTATGTAGAAAAAAATAAGGAAGAATGTATTCCTATTGAAGCCAAAGGCCTGAGCCTGGAAGAAGCTGACGTAGCATCAACACTGGATAAGCTTGAATGCTATTCGCTGGACGGGAATAAGGAAATGATGGGAACAACAGACGGAAAATTATATACTGACATTAAAGATATTTCAACGTTCTATGTTGAACAGGGATTGAACGGTGCCGAAATTGACCCGAATGCTATTATCAATCCTGAATTTGTTTTGAACGCGAAAACAGAATAATCAGATGTTTAATGGGAATGCCCTTTTTAAGGGTATCCCCATTATATTTTGGAGGAGTACATATGAAAAGATTCAAAATCAGCAGTGTGGCTGCATTTGTCGTACTGATCCTTTTATGGATATACGCGTCATATTTTCTGAATGTAAACCAAATGTTTCTGCCGCATCCCGATAAAGTAATTTCAGCGTGTATAACTATGTTCCGTGAAGACGGATTTGTATATGATATTGCGGCCAGTGTATGGCGCGTGGCAGGCGGTTTTGTGACAGCGGCGGTGATTGCGGTGCCTCTGGGTCTCCTTATGGGTGTATTTAAAAAAGCGGCAGATTTTTTTGTACCGGTAATCAGTTTTGTCAGATATATGCCGGCCTCCGCATTCATCCCCATGTTTATTATCTGGTTCGGCCTTGGAGAGATTGAGAAAATGGCGGTAATTTTTTATGGCTCATTTTTTTACCTGACTCTGATGGTAATGGACGTGGCAAAAAATGTAGATCCGTCTTTGATTGAGGTTTCTAAAACACTGGGTGCGAAAAAATTAACGATATTTTATAAGGTGACGCTGCGGGCTGCACTTCCGGGTATTGTGGATGCACTTAGAACAACATTCGGTGCAGCGTGGACATATCTGATTGTCGCTGAGATTGTGGGCGCTACGTCCGGCATCGGCTTTTCCATACAGAATGGTTCCAGATTTTTAAGGACGGATCAGATGTTTGTAGGGATTCTGGTAATCGGTCTGCTCGGACTGATATCGGATATGATCTTTGCATTGATATCCCGCAAAGCATTTTCCTATTTAAAGAAAGGATGATTAATCTATGAGTCAGAAAACGGATATGGATCTGGAAATAAAAAATGTTTCTAAATCTTTTAAAACAAAGAATGGTGTGATCCAGGCACTCAGGCCGATAAATATAACAATTAAAGATGGTACGTTTGTGACAATACTCGGACCTTCCGGCTGCGGAAAATCCACATTAATCCGGATTATTGCCGGTCTTGAGACAGCGACTACAGGGGAAATTCTGGTGGGGGGAGAAAAAGTGACAGGCCCCGGGGAAGACAGAGGAATGGTGTTTCAGAATTATACATTATATCCCTGGCTTAACGTTGAACGGAATATTGCATTCGGTCTGGAACTTAAAAAGCTTCCGAAAGCTGAGATTAAAGATAAGGTAGATAATTATCTGGAAATGATCGGATTGTCACAGTTCCGGTATCATTTTCCGGCGCAGCTGTCAGGAGGTATGAAACAGAGGGTCGCCATAGCACGCGCGCTGATTAATGATCCGAAGATTCTTCTTATGGATGAGCCTTTCGGAGCGCTGGATGCCCAGACACGTATTATTATGCAGGAAGTGTTACAGAATATATGGGAAGAAACAAAAAAGACAGTGATTTTTATTACACATGACGTGGATGAGGCAGTCTTTCTTGGCGATCAGGTGTACGTGATGACGGCCATGCCAGGAACTATAAAACACATGGAACCCGTTCTGTTTGAACGGCCCCGTAAATTTGAACTGAAAATGGAAATGGATTTTATGAAACAGTCGGGCAGGCTGCTTGAAATGATCAGAGAAGAAAGCTTTAAAGTAATGTAGGAAGTGTTTAGCATGGAGTTAAAGATATTAAGGACATTTCAATGTGTCGCAAATTGTCTCAATTATTCCAAGGCCGCGGAAATGCTGAATTTTTCCCAGCCGACAGTATCAACACAGATACAGCTGCTGGAGGAAGAACTGGGACAGAAGCTTTTTGTGCATGTGGGGAAAAAAACTTACCTTACACCACAGGGAAAGATCTTAAAAGAGGACACAGACCGCCTTCTTAATATGGCGGATGAAATTGAAAATAAATTTAAGTCCATGTCCAATAACGTTAAGGTTATAAAAGTTGCCGCCCATGAAAGCTTTTGCAATTTAAATCTGCCGGCAGTAATCTGCCAGTATCTGAAAGAAACTGAAAACGTAGATGTGGAGCTGCATTCGGACTATACCAATAAGGTAATTATAAATGTCCGGGAAAACATATATGATGTAGGAATTATATCAGGAGAGGCGGAATATGCAGGAATACAGAGCATTCCGATCGATGATACGAGAGTAGATATTATCGTAAAAAAAGAGATCGCGGAGAAATATTCCCTGGAAGAGATCGTAGAGCGTTTTCCTTATATCTGTTATCAGGCAGATGCGCTGCAGTACAGCATGGATCTGGGACAGGTGCTGCGGCAGAGCGGAATTACTCCCGGTCATGTTATGCGGTTCGCAAGTCTTTTTGCTATAAGGCAGGCGGTGGAAGAAGGACTGGGATATTCTGTTATGAGTATCGATAATATACAGCAGGAGCTGGAACAAAAAAAGATATCAGTGATAACGCCGGATCACGTAAACGTAACTTCCCGCACATCAGCAATATGTCTTGAGGATAATGTGGAACGACCTGAGGTAAAAGCATTTATAGAAAAACTAAAAGAAGCCTGGATTAGATGACAGAAGATGAAAACAGAAAAGAGGGATAGATATGACAACTAATGTAATTGCCATAACAAGACAGTTTGGATCACTGGGCCGCCCGATTGCTAAAATGGTGGCAGATAAAATGGGCTATAAGTATTATGACAGGGAGATAATTGAGGAGAAGGCAGCAAAAATGGGAGCTGATATTTCCGATCTCGATGAATATGACACAAAACTGCCGAAAAATATTTACAGTCGTATGATTTATCCGCTGGGCGGCGGCGGTCTTGCAAAGCAGGAGAAAATATTTGAAATTGAGAAAAAAGTGATTCTGGAACTTGCGTCTCAGGGAGACTGCCTGATCGTCGGACGCTGCGCGGATTATCTCTTAAAAGAAGCTCAGATATGCAGTCTGTACAGTGTTTTTATTTACGCGCCGTACAGTGCCAGATATTATTTCAGCCTGAATAATTTCGGCCTTACTTCGGATGCGGTTATGGAATATATTGAGCGCGTAGACAAGGCACGGGATTTGTTCTACAGACATCATACAGGTGAAAGATTTACATCTGTAAAATACAGGGATTTGATGATTGACAGCTCTTCAGCAGGCATGGAAGATATTGCGGATATTATCTGTTATGGAGCAAAGAAGCGATTTGGTATAGAAATTTGATGGAGCGGGAAAAGGAATATGGCTGCATTAAGAAGACGGAAAAGCCGGACGGCATCATGGAAAAATCTGTTTTGTCTGCTGACAGCCGCTGTGATATGGGGATTTGCATTTACCGGATTGAGCACAGGGCTTGAACGGCTTGGAATATTTACGTTTAACTGTATCAGGAGTCTGCTTGCATCTGCATTTCTGTTGATCATGATTTGGGTCAGAAACCGGATCCTAAAAAGAAAGAACGAAAAAATAAGATATGATAAAAAACAGCAGATTCTGGCTGGAATCTGTTGCGGAATCTGCGTTTATATCAGCAACATATTTCAGCAGATCGGTATTCAATACACCTCGGTGGGAAAATCGGGTTTCATCATGATAATGTATATCGTTATAGTACCCGTTTTAGGATTGCTTTTTCACAAAAAATGTAGCAGAACGATTATTTTTTCTGTGGGATTGGCAGTGGCAGGCTTCTATTTCATCACGACACAGGGAAAAATGTCTTTTAATACAGGGGATCTTCTGACTCTGGCCAGTTCTTTTTTCTGCGCGCTGGATATTCTTGCAGTCGGATATTTTTCAGACCGCGTGGATGGAATTATGCTGTCTTTTCAGCAGTTTGTTTTTGCGACAGTTCTTTCTGGAGTGTTTATGTTTGGATTTGAGAAACCCTGCCTGGCCGATATTTATCATGCAGGAATTCCGCTGTTTTATGTGGGGGTTGTTTCATGCGGAATTGGTTACACATTGCAGATTATAGGGCAGAATAATTATAATGAAACGGCAGCTTCGCTTATCCTAAGCCTTGAATCTGTATTTGCGGCGCTCAGTGGATGGATGATATTAGGAGAGACTTTAACGAAAAGGGAACTCATGGGATGCGGTATAATTTTTGCGGCGGTTATATTAGCGCAGATATCAGCGGGGAAAAGAGGAGAAAGTAATTGAATGCATGGATTTTGTTTCAGCGGATGCTGGAATTGTTTGCTATGATGGTGACGGGCTATTTCTGCTACAGGAGAAAATGGCTGGATGATAATTCTTATGAAAAATTATCAAAAATAGTTGTAAATATTTTAAATCCGCTGATTATTATCAATGGTGTGATGAACAGTGATCTGCAGAAGGGTACGGAAAAAATTTTTCAGAATCTGATGTTTGTACTGATATATTTTGGAATTCTTATTATAATCAGTTTTCCGGTGTCAGGAATTCTGCATACAAAAAAAGCAGAAACCTATCTGTATCAGACTATGTGTATTTTCTCCAATGTAGGATTTATAGGGATCCCTGTTGTGGAGAGTATCTATGGTACTGAAAGTACGCTTTATATTTCATTCTATATTTTGATATATAATTTTCTCCTATATACATATGGCGTTTCCCGGATAAGAGCAAGTGCACGGACGGTGCGGTCCGAAGAAATAAAAACCAGAACCGCTTTTCAATGGGGAAAGTTATTCAATGCCGGGACAGCCGCATGTCTTATTTCAGTCATAATTGTTATTTCAGGAATCCGGTTTCCTTCGGCGGCAGAATCTTTTGTCTCCTATATGGGTAATGCAGCGATTCCGATGTCCATGATACTTATCGGAGTGTCTATGGCGCGTCAGAATATCAGGTCAATGCTTTCGGATATCAGGATGTATTTCTTTTTATTTATCCGGATGAGCGTTGTACCTGTTACGGCCGCAATTGCGGGAAGATGGATCCCGGTGGACAGACAGCTGTATAATATATTCTGCCTTATGCTTGCCATGCCTGTGGGCAGTATCCTGGTGCTGATTGCGACAGATCAGAAAGCGGATGAAAAAGTATTCACGGACGGCAGTGTGCTCAGTACATTGTTCAGTGTGATTACCATACCGCTGACAGCGCTGTTCCTTCTGTAAATAACTGAAGGTTTGCGCATTATTTTAAGAGTGACAGATGTTCATTTCCGAAATAATATATGAAAAATTCACTTGACTTTGGCGGGAAGGCATGATATCTTAAGCAGAACAAAAATATCTGCTTCCTGCCGGGGAAGGTTCCGCGTTGATTTCGTATCGTTAGGCCAATGGAGATACGGGATTGGCGCTCTTATTTTTTTGCAGGAATTATCTGCAGATGTCATCCGGAAAGTTCTCCGGAAGAGGAACAGGAAGAGAAAGCAGGAAAAACAAGGAGGAAAACAGAAATGTTCCGTGAAATGAGAAGAAAGCGGCAGCAGCTTTCAGAGGAGGAGTGCGAGGTTATTCTGAAGCGGGGAACCTCAGGAGTGCTGGCGGTGTCCGGAGATGACGGATATCCCTATGCAGTTCCTCTGAGCTATGTATAT
>OLNO01002950.1_pt1 | contig 10844 bp, 8 predicted proteins | sample 1672861 | NCBI WGS metagenome assembly OLNO01 (sample SAMEA3136731, study PRJEB25190) | human gut metagenome | reverse complement strand
TGTGTCCGGCTATACCCACCTGACCGCCAAACATACACCATTCGCCTACTTTGGTGGAACCGGCTATGCCCACTTGGGCCGCCATTACCGTATGCGAACCGATTTCATCATTATGTGCCACCTGCACCAGATTATCCAGTTTTACACCGCTGTGAACGATAGTCGCTCCCATCGTGGCACGGTCTACACATGTATTGGCGCCGATTTCCACATTGTCTTCCAATAGGGTGATTCCGATTTGGGGAATCTTTTCATACCCTTCGGGAGTGGGGGCGAAACCGAAACCGTCTGCACCGATTACACAGCCGGCATGCAGGATGCAACGGTTGCCTACGCGACAATCGTGGTAGATTGTTGCATTTGCGTAAATAATGCAATCATTGCCTACTTTAGCACCGCTTCCGATAGTGGCATGCGGATGAATTACCGTATTGTCGCCCACTTCTGCATGGTCTCCTACATAAGCAAAAGGCGCAATGTAAACATCTTTGCCTATTTTGGCAGTTTCGGCAACGTATGCGCGCGGGTCGATGCCGGTGCGTTTCGGTTTGCTCTGTTCATACAGGTTTAATAATTTGGCAAGGCTTTCGTAGGCATTGTCTACCTTAATCATGGTAGCTTTTACTTCCTGTTCGGGAGTGAAATCCTTATTAACCAAAACAATACTCGATTGGGTTTCATACAGATAAGGTATGTATTTAGGGTTGGATAAGAAAGAGATTGCCCCCGGTATTCCTTCTTCAATCTTGGCGAAGGTATGCACGGTTGCATTCTCGTCTCCTACGATTTCTCCTTGTATAAATGTTGCAATTTGTTTAGCAGAGAACTCCATGTTTTATTGTTGTTAGATGGTTTCAAAACACAAATAACGGACTTTTTTTTTATATATCCTTGTCCTGCGGTGAATATTTTATACTTATCTATGCAAACGTTGATAACATAAGTAGTACTTTTTTACTTTTTTTGAGAGTAGGGAGATGTTGAGCATGTCCGATGCTTCGGCTATGTTTTTAATGGAGCCGTCGTTGTACAGGATGTCGATGCTGTCGTCTGCCGGGTCGTACATATTCTTCTCAATGCTTGGGGTAGAGATAAAATAACCGGCTTCGGAAAGAGGGATGTCCAGCTGTTTGCCGATTTGCCGGGTGATTTCTTCTTTACGCTCCTCGCTGAAAGGTTCGGTGGAGATTTCCACTTTGAATATGTTACGGTTAACCATGCCCATACTTAGTGTGGAAAGCACCCTGTCCGGATGTGTGCTCCATACTTTCAGGGCAGTCCAAAGATCGTTGTCGTCCAGTTGGATAAAGTTTTCCAGGCAGTCCGGGTTATTGTAGAATATTTCCCGGTTGATATCATTGTATAAAAAGAATTTCAGTGCGGGCGGGGCAAACAAGTCCACGCCTTTGCCGGCTAACTCCTTGGCACGCAGCAGGGTGCTGATGAGCATCTTTTCGTAGGCAACCGATGTCTTATGCAGATATACCTGCCAGTACATCAGGCGGCGTGCAGTGAGGAAGTTTTCGATAGAGTAGATTCCTTTGGATTCTACGACCAGATGGTCGTCTTTTACATCGAGCATCTTGATGATGCGCGCCGAACCTATGTTACCTTCCGTCACTCCGGTATAGAAGCTGTCGCGGCGCAGGTAGTCGAGGCGGTCCATGTCCAGTTGTCCGCTTACCAGCTGGTGGAGGAAACGCTTGGGATATTCGTCCTTGAATATTTGGATGGCAAGTGTCAGTTGCCCGTTTATTTCTTTGTTGATGCGTTCCATGAGCATCAGGGAAATGTCTTCGTGCGAGACACCTTTTACAATAGTATCTTCAAGCACGTGCGAGAACGGACCGTGCCCGATGTCGTGCATGAGGATAGCCGCCTGTACGGCTTCCGCTTCACTGTCGAAAATGAAGTTTCCCTTGGCGGTAAGTTGCTGGATAGCTTCACTCATAAGGTAGAATGCCCCCAGTGAGTGCTGGAACCGGGTATGCTGTGCGCCGGGATACACCACGGACGATAATCCCAATTGTTTGATACGGGTGAGGCGTTGCAAAAGGGGATGTCGTACAAGGTCGTACAGCAGTCCTTTGGGTATGTTGATGAATCCGAACACCGGATCGTTGATGATTTTACGTTCGTAAGGCATAGCTAAGTATTTGAGGACAAAGGTAATTTGTTTTTAGGAGATGACAAAATATGATGCTATACAAGGAAGTTCATCACCAGTCGTGTTGAGATGATAACCTCTAAGTTGTAAATCGCAGTAGGTTTATATTTTGAGATAGTATTATGCAAAATTTGCATATTACTGTCTCTGTCAAGTTCTCCTTCATTGAAAACATTTGCAATGTGGCGGGCTATGACAGATTGGTCCTTTTGAAACCTTCGAGCATATCATGCGGGATTATCATGTATTGATACGAACCGGGCAGAATCGGCGAAATGGGTAGTTGTTCACCTGATTCTGCCCGGTTATGTTTAAAATAAGTTCTTATTTGCTTCTCAGAGTATCGCTTTCAGCTGTTCCGCCATCTGAGCCTGTACTTCCTGTGCGGCTTTGCGTGCAGCAGCTGCGAAATTTTCGGTCTTGTCTACATAGATGATACCGCGGCTGGAGTTAACAATCAGCCCGCAAGTCTTGTTCATGCCGTACTTGCAGACCTCTTCCAATGAACCGCCTTGCGCACCTACGCCGGGCACTAAAAGGAAGTGGTTGGGAACAATCTTACGAATATCTTCGAAAGCACGTCCTTGGGTGGCGCCTACCACGTACATCATTTGCTCGTCGTTTGCCCATTCCTGTGACTTGCGCAATACTTTTTCAAAGAGACGTTCACCGTTTTTGTCTTCCGTCAGTTGGAAGTCGTGCGAACCTTTGTTGCTGGTCAGTGCGAGCAGGATAACCCATTTGCCTTCGTAGGTGAGGAATGGAGTAACGCTGTCTTCGCCCATATAAGGAGCTACGGTTACCGAGTCTATGTCCAGTTCTTCAAAGAAAGTACGTGCATACATGGCAGAGGTATTACCGATGTCGCCGCGTTTGGCATCGGCGATGATAAACTGGTCGGGATAGTTCTGCTTGATGTAGTTCACGGTCTTTTCAAAGGCAATCCAGCCTTTTACTCCCATGCTCTCATAGAAAGCGAGATTCGGTTTGTAGGCGATACACAGGTCGGCTGTTGCATCGATAATCGCTTTGTTGAAGACAAAGATGGGGTCTTCTTCTTTCAGCAGGTGTTCCGGAATCTTTTTGATATCCGTGTCCAGACCTACGCATAGAAATGATTTCTTGCGTTTGATATTCTCAAAGAGTTGTTGTTTGTTCATATCGCAATTTGTTGGTTTAATGGTTTTACTTTTTAAATAAATATCCCTTGATGCTCATTCTTATATCTTCGTCACTGTTCTTTTCATAATGGATATCGAATGCAGTCAGCATGAACAGGTTCTTGGGAGAATTGCATCGGAAAGAGGTAGGCGGTATATGACCGTGCTTGCTGTTCTTTTCCAACATTTCCAATGTGCTGAGTTCGATATATGCGCTATCGTTCAGATTGTCCGTCCGGGTATCGAGTGAAACGGGCAATATTCCATTTTCAAGATATTGGCGGGGGATGGTAAGAAAGCGGCTTGACATACCGTCGCTGGGTATGGCGATAAATCGCGTGTAGCGTTTGGGAACACTGATGTTCGTTTGACTGTCGATTGCTCCGCTATAAGTAACCTTGCCGCTATCAGTGCCGGCGGGCGCTGCATTTGTTTCAGTATCCGCTGCCACGGAATAGAGGTTGTAGGTTACGTTTCTGTCTATCAGATGAGTGACGCTCTCCGTGCCGAACCAGCTGTTCAGGTATCTGAATTTACTGTTTATCCGTATCGCCTGCTTTTCCGGCAGCGAGTACATCCATTCCTCATATTGTTGTAGCGAGAGGGGGGCTTTTGCCTGGCAACTGCGTTGCATCTCGGCTTTGATTTCGTTAAGAATGACATTCTTTGTAATGCCGGCATAGTTGACGGGCAATGCCGATGTCAGCAAAAAGATGATGGCAAACGAAATGGGTATCCAGTTGATACGCCGTGCCTTGATGGCGAACAACCCGATACAGACAAAATAGAACCAGCCGTTGAGTGTGGCGAGATAGAGCCGGTTAACGGTAATGCCGTAATCGTTGAACCGGCGCACGATGCCTATGGTCATCAGCAACAGCAGAGGCAGTATCAGTACGGGCATCCAGCGGGCAATCCAGTTGTCAAACCGTTTGTTATTTTCAAGGCGTGCGGGATACAGACCGAATTGAATGGCGATGCACACCGTCATTAATGCTACGATGAGCCATGACACCCAGCCTGTGGGCAGTTCCCAACTGACAAGGATGCGGGCGGCATACATGTAAAGCACTGTCAGATATCCGGCTGTAAGCGGAAGGAACAGGTAGTGTATGATGCCGTTCAGGAATTCGGATGAGTGGGGGTCGCGGTTGTGTTTGTCCTCTCCCTGCGGCAACAATCCGAGGAACAGTATCAAGGCGAGCGTTATGCTGCACAAATAATAGATATAGGCATAGCACTTTCCGCTGAAATGGATGTCGAACAGCTGGTGCAGTGAGAACAACAGCAGACTGATGCCTGCCCATAGGATGAGGCCTATGATTTGTGTAACAGCGAACGAAGAAACAGCGTTCAGTGCAAAATTCCAACTGGCAATGTCATTCTTCTCGCGCAGGAACGAGAGGAAGAATGTGGAAAGCCCTATGGTGAGAATGGCCGCCGTGTGGGCGATGCCGATTTCAATCCATGAACTCTCTGTACCGAGATAACGGTAGAGCAGGAAAGCATCGGCTATGAGCAGGGCGTGTGCGGCAAGTTGTATGCCTGTCTTCCACATCCGGCTTTTTACTTCTTCGCTCCACAGATGAAGCGTGAGCGAAAGCAGGATGCCTACCGACAGGTAGTAACCGGTTATAAACAGCAACCGTTCTTCGCCTGTCCAGCTTATTGATGTCAGATGAATGAGATAGGCTGTGAATGCAAAGATAAAGGCTACCGTAACCGGGAAGCGCTTCAGGCAGTTCTGAAACGCTTCGGTAACCGTGTGAAACGCTTTCTCTACTGATAGCCCTTTCATAACTACAATTCGCTTTCTTTCAGTCGCTCTGCATTTTCCGCAACAATCAGATGGTCGATGCAATCCTGAATATCACCGTCCATAAAGGCGGCAAGGTTATAAATGGTATAGTTGATGCGGTGGTCGGTAATACGTCCCTGCGGATAGTTGTAGGTACGTATCTTTGCCGAGCGGTCACCGGTAGAGACCATTGTCTTGCGCTTGGAAGCGATGTCGTCAATGTATTTCTGGTGCTCTTTGTCGTATATAAAGGTACGCAGGCGCGAAAGGGCGCGTTCTTTGTTCTTCGGCTGGTCGCGCGTTTCGGTACATTCGATGAGAATTTCCTCTACGACACCCGTATTCGGGTTCTTCCAGTTATAGCGCAGGCGTACGCCGGATTCCACCTTATTTACGTTCTGACCGCCCGCACCGCCGCTTCGGAAGGTATCCCATTTGATTTCTCCCTCGTTGATGACTACATCGAACTCTTCGGCTTCGGGCAGTACCGCCACGGATGCGGCGGATGTGTGTACACGTCCCTGCGTTTCGGTGGCAGGCACGCGTTGTACGCGATGTACGCCCGATTCATATTTCAGCGTGCCATATACGTTGTCTCCCGTTACGGAGCAGATGATTTCCTTGAAACCGCCGGCTGCACCTTCGTTGGCGCTGGATATATCCAGTCTCCAGCCTTTAGCCTCACAATACTTGGTGTACATGCGGAAGAGGTCGCCTGCAAAAATGGCGGCTTCGTCTCCACCTGCACCACCGCGGATTTCGAGAATGGCGTTGCGGCTGTCCTGCGGGTCGGCGGGGACAAGCAGGAGCTTTATCTCTTCTTCCAGTTCAGGCTGGCGTGCCTGGCAGGCATCAAGTTCTTCGCGTGCCATTTCACGCATCTCGGCGTCGGTTTCGTTAGCGATGATTTCTTTGGCTTCCTCGATGCCGTTCAGTACCTGCATGTACTCTTTGCGGGCATTCATCAGGTCGCCCAGTTCTTTGTACTCTTTGGTGAGTTTGACGTAGCGCTTCTGGTCGGCAATCACCGCCGGGTCGGTAATCAGTGTGGACACTTCTTCGAAGCGGGCAACGAGGCCTTCCAGTTTCTCTAATATGGTGTTGTTATCTGCCATTTAATTAAAGTGGTAATGTTATGAGATGACAAGTCGGCATTAATATCTGAACTCTCCGAATTCACTCTTGATAATCAGTTCTTTCTTATCGCTCTCTTCGATACGTCCTACAATCTGTGCATCGATGTTGAAGCTTTTGCTGATGGCAATCACTTCTTCCGCATGCTCAGGAGAAAGATATACTTCCAGACGGTGTCCCATATTGAATACCTTGTACATTTCGCTCCAGTCCGTATCGCTTTGCTCCTTGATGGTCCTGAACAGCGGCGGAACGGGGAAAAGGTTGTCTTTGACAACGCGGCAGTTATCTCCGACAAAGTGCAGCACTTTGGTCTGCGCACCGCCGGAGCAGTGTACCATACCATGAATTTCGGGACGGAGCGCATCGAGCAGTTTCTTAACCACCGGCGCATATGTACGGGTGGGAGAGAGCACCAGCTTTCCGGCATCCAGCGGACTGCCTTCCACGCTGTCTGTCAGTTTCAGCTTTCCGCTGTATACCAATTCGTCGGGTACGGCTTTGTCATAGCTTTCCGGATATTTCTCCGCCAGATATTTGGCGAATACGTCGTGGCGGGCGCTGGTAAGCCCGTTGCTGCCCATACCGCCGTTATACTCTTTTTCGTAAGTGGCTTGTCCGCAAGAGGAGAGACCTACAATCACGTCTCCCGGACGGATATTGGCATTGTCGATAACATCCGAACGCTTCATGCGGCAGGTTACCGTAGAGTCAACGATGATGGTACGCACCAGGTCGCCCACATCGGCGGTCTCGCCACCGGTGGCATATACGCCTACACCCATTTCGCGGAGTTCGGCAAGCAGTTCGTCCGTACCGTTGATGATGGCGGAAATCACTTCTCCGGGCACAAGCAGCTTGTTGCGTCCGATGGTGCTCGATACCAGGATATTGTCCACAGCACCTACACAGAGCAGGTCGTCGATGTTCATAATCAGCGCATCCTGTGCGATGCCTTTCCAGACGGAGAGGTCGCCTGTCTCTTTCCAGTACATGTAGGCCAGACTGGATTTTGTTCCTGCGCCGTCTGCGTGCATGATATTACAATACTCAGGGTCACCGCCCAGGATATCGGGGATGATTTTGCAGAAAGCCTGCGGGAATATACCTTTGTCGATGTTCTTAATGGCGTTGTGCACATCTTCTTTGGATGCGCTGACGCCCCTCATCATATATCGTTGATTACTCATGGGATAATAAGTTTGTTCAATTGAGCACAAAAGTAGTGATTATTTCGCTTATAGCCTTAGCTTTGCGTAAAAAATATCCCCTCATCCGGCATCGTACTTGCAAGTCTGTGCGGGTGCGACACCGGATGAGGGGATGTTTGATATTCAATTCCGTCTTTTTAGAACTCCACCTTAGGTGCTTGTTCGCTTCCTTCGGCGGCTTCAAAGTAGGCACGCTTCTCAAAGCCGAAAAGACCGGCAAGAATGTTTTTGGGGAAGCGGCGGATTGCCGTATTAAAATTCTTCGCCGCATTGTTGAAGTTGGTACGTGCCACGTTGATGCGGTTTTCCGTACCTTCCAACTGGGCTTGGAGCTCCAGGAAGTTCTGGTTGGCTTTCAGGTCGGGATAGTTTTCGGTAATGGCGAGCAGCTTGCCGAGAGCGGAAGTAACCGCGCCCTGTGCCTTTTGGTATTCGGCCAGCTTTTCCGGTGTCAGGTCGTTGGCGTCTACGGTCATCTGGGTGGCCTTGCTACGGGCTTCTACCACACCTTCCAGCGTTTCCTTTTCGTGAGAGGCATATCCTTTGACTGTGTTTACGAGATTCGGTATCAGGTCGGCACGACGTTGTGTTTCTACGTTAGACCATTGCCCGCTGACGTTTTCGTCCATGGTAACAAGTCCGTTATAACCGCTGACTCCCCAAATGGCGAGAAGGGCTACGACAACAATGATGATAATGGTTGATTTTTTCATACTTCTTTTTTTGTTATTAATGATGCAATCTGAATTGGTTTGTTACAGGAGATGCCCGGCCGTTCCGCTCAGAACCGTGAACCGGCTCCGCCGCCACCGCCCATGCCGCCTCCGAAGCTGCCGCCGCTGAATCCTCCGCCACTGCTGCCGAAGCCGCCGCCTCCGAAAATGACGGGACCGCCGCCACCTCCGCCCCGATAGTTCTCATCGTAAGACTGCTGGCGGCGTACTACCTTATGTCCGCAATTGCGGCAGGTATAGGTGACATCTTCCGTCCGTACTCCGTTGCGGCGTGAGATAAGCACGCTGTTGCTCCGTTGCAGCTTATGCTGGCCGCATTGCGGGCATTTGCTTGCAGCGCGTGTTTTCAGTATTCCTGCCGCGATGGCGATGGCAAAGAACCCTGCAACGGCCAGAATCAATCCTATCGGAGAGCCGCCGTCACTTTCGTCCGGGTCGTTTACCATACTTCCGTCAAGACGGGCGCATACGGCACGAATGCCGGCCACCATACCGGCATCCCAGTTACTGTCTTTCAGGTAAGGAATCATGTCCCGCGTTTGAATGCGTTTGCAAATGGCGTCGGGCAGGTCTCCTTCCAGTCCATATCCGGTATAGAACTGAATACAGCGCTGGTCGGTTACCAGCAGGATAACCAGTCCGTTATTCTTTCCTTTCTTGCCAACGCCCCATTCGTTGAGCAACCGGTGCGAGAAGTCGAAACAGTCTTCACTGCCGATGGACGGGACAACCGCCACTACGGTTTCAATGCCGGTTTGCTGTTCCAGGGCATAGAGCATGCGGTCTATTTCGTCGCATGCCGAAGTGGAAAGGATACCGGCGGGGTTGCAAACGTAGCGTGTCTTGTCCTGAAGATGTACTTTAGGAATGTTTCCGGTGGTGTAAATCTCTTGTGCCTGCAGGGAAATAAGCATGCACAAGAGGAATGCTATGGAGATAAATCGTTTCATACTTATTGTATTTGTAGGGGCTAAGGTAGGAAAAATCACGTCAACGTATGTATTTCTCTACGAATTTCTTTACATGCTCCGTATATTCCTGCGGATAGTCCTTGTAGGACATGGCATGTGCGGAACCCGGAACAATCCACAGCTCTTTCGGTTCCGGCTTGGCTTCGTAAAGAGGGTAGACCATCCATGTAGGCACATAGGAGTCCGCATCGCCGTGTATAAAGAGCATGGGCAAGGTACACTTCCTGACCTGCTCCAAAGCCGAAGCTTCACGGAAATCCCATCCGTACTCTTGCTTGCAAAGCCGGCTTGCCACATGCAGCAGCGGGAAAGCGGGCAAGCCGTATTGTGCTTTCAGTTCGCCCCGGAATTCATCCCATACGCTGGTATAGCCGCAGTCCTCAACGAAACATTTGATGAACGGCTGCTGGTGTATTCCATGTTCCACTTCGCCGGACACCATCATGGTGGTGGCAGCTCCCATCGAGATGCCGTGCACCACCATTTCCGTACCGCTGCTGCGCATACGGGTGCTGTCGCCTGCGGTCACCGTTTCATTGTTTCTGCCGAAAAGCTCGTCGGCGGTTGCGGTCCATTGCAGTACGTCGAGACGGTCGAGCCAGCCCATTTGTATCTCGGCACCCTCGCTTGCGCCATGACCGTGCAGGTCGGGCAGAAGGATGTTGTACTTCAGTTGCCGGTTGTACAGGTAGCCGATGTTGAGCATGCGGATGGAGTTGTCGGTATAGCCGTGCACAATGACGGCCGTTTTACGGGTGGGTTCGGCAGCGGCTACATACAGCGCATGCAGGGTTTCGCCCCGGTCATTCTTTATATAGAAGTCGCGCAGCGCCCCTGCCGTCTGCAGGCTGTCCACCCACGGCTTCAGCTCGGGATATTGCCCGAACATGTATTCGTAGGAAGCCTGGCTGTTGCGGGAGCGTGTAATCAGTTCATCCGGGTTCAGCGCATGCCCCAGCATATAGTATCCGCCGCACAACAGGGCGGTACAAAGCGCAGCGAGACCTATGAATGAATATTTCAGTATTTTTTTCATGTTACTTGTTCCAAATTTCCCATGCGGCAAAGGCTTGCAGCAGCAACATTTCAAGTCCGTTCTTGGTGACGGCTCCCTGCGCTTTGCCTTTCTTCATGAAGAGTGTTTCATTTGGATTATACAACAAATCGTAGAGCAAATGGTTGGGAGTAAGCAGTTCGTAGGGTATGTCCGGGCAGAAATCCACTTTGGGGAACATGCCCACGGGCGTACAGTTTACGATGACCGTATGTCCGGCCATGATTTCGGGAGTCAGCTCCCCGTAGGTCAGGAACTTGTCGTCCTTTTTGGTACGTGACACGAAAGTGCTTTCTATTCCTAAATTCTCCAGGCCGCGATATACGGCTTTGGATGCACCGCCTGTGCCCAGGATAAGCGCTTTCTTGTGCTGGGGTTGCAGCAGGGGTTCGATGGATTGCGTAAATCCGATGATGTCCGAGTTGCAGCCTATCAGCTTGATTTTGCCTTTGGGAAGGCGGACAATCTTGATAACGTTGACCGCACCAATCTTGGCGGTGTCCTTATCCAGTTCGTCGAGGTAGGGTATAACCTGTTCTTTATAGGGAATGGTTACATTGAGTCCACAGAGATTGGGGTTTTCTTCAATCACTTCCATGAAGTCTTCGATGCGGG
>OLNO01002948.1_pt1 | contig 10846 bp, 8 predicted proteins | sample 1672861 | NCBI WGS metagenome assembly OLNO01 (sample SAMEA3136731, study PRJEB25190) | human gut metagenome | reverse complement strand
TCATATATTTGACAAACAGTATATTTCCCGGCTTCAATAGGATTATATAATATTCTACTTGTATTATCTGTATCAATAAAAAAAGCACAATACGCAAAATCCGCATCTTTAATTGAGTCAACCATTCTTTCGACCATATTGGGTTCACACCAATCATCTGGATCAACAAACATGATGTAATCCCCTACTGATTCCTTTAGGCCAGCATTTCTTGCCGCCGAAACTCCTTTATTATTCTGATTAATTACTTTTATGTTATAATAAATCTCCTCCATTTTTTTGCAAATAGAACCACTCTCATCTGTACTTCCATCATTTATAAGTATTATTTCAATGTTAGAATATGTCTGCTTAACAATTGATTGTATACATTTAATTAAATATCCTTCTACATTGTATACTGGAATAATTATACTAACTTTTTTCATTTAACCCCTCACCATCTTTATAAATCCGTATATAATTCTTTATTCGTAAATATGTTCTATTTTCCAACTCTATATTAATTTGTTACTCCTTGGCTCATCTGTGCACATTTTCATTTCGCTTTATAATAGTTTCTGGAAAACTGCTCTATATCATGCAATGTCAATATATGCCTAATTGAACTAATAATATCAATACATTCTCATATTCGGATTCGAACTCTACACATACTTTTCTTTAGTACTCTATGCTTATTTAAAAAATGGCATAGCTCCACCATTAGTAAAAATTCTTTGATAGAATTTACTTTTCAAAATAAGCTAAATTATCATCTTTCTATGATTACATCGATTTGTGAGGAATCATAGCTTTTATCATTGCATATACTTTCTTTAACTCTGGGCTTTTAATATAAAAAACTAATGTTGTAATTGTTGTTGAACCTGCAACTAACAAAAACTTTATAAAAAAACCAATCCAGTTTACAACAACAACTTTTTTAAAAAGCAGATCAAAAAGAATTGTTAAAAAAACACTAACACCCATATTATAGAAAATTCCTTTATAATAATTAGAAACTTTCTTGTTAAAAAATTGTGCAAAAAGCAATTTAGGTTCATACCAAAAATATGTTGATAACCTAGCAAGCGATGTGGCAAAAAGAATACCTGCTAGTCCAATTGTCTTTCCTAATGCAATCGAAAGGATAAGATTTACCAAAGCCGTAGCAACCATAACATACTTTGTCTGCCTATATATACCAGTTGCTTCTCGGTAAGACCATATTGGCATTAACACGATTGAAAAATACATATTTATAACAATAGCTACCCTGACTAAATCATCCAGCACAAACTCCTCTCCAAGCCAAACAGAAACAAAATCATTAATTAACAAATATGTTCCTACTATCGCAATCGTACTCAACATAAAGCTTATAAACTGCATTGTTTTATACACAGAGTAATTTTTCTCTGTATTATTTTCAACAACAAGATTACCAAGACTAGCAGTAATAGATGAAAAAATAATATTTAAAACAAGCGTAACATTTGATATTATCATATTATAATTTGAATAATATCCAACTATTACCGTTCCTATCAAAATAGAAATCAGTGTATTATCCGTACTACTTACCATAGTATTTGCTAATTTGTATATAAAAACAGATTTCACATTATCAAAAATATTTTTTCTTTCATCTATTGGTAATGGGGGAACCTTTTTTAGAATAAATGGATACAATTTCTCAGCAATATGTGATTGATAAAAATTATTTATATATGTAATTGCAACCTGTACAATCAGATAAACCATAAAATTATGTGTGATAAATAAGAATGCTGAACACATAATAACGGAAATAATATTAAAAATTGTATTATATTTTGACACTAAATAGTTTTTTTGATCAGCATTTAAAATACAAGTCTTATAAACCACAAGATATGAAGCAACTGTATTGGCCAAATAAAGAATATAATACACCCTGAGATATGGTATATTATCATCAAGATTAACAATATATTGCAGAAAGGGAACTAATACTAAACCAATTCCAGTGATTACTACAGCAATAATCATATATATTTTTTTATATAATTGGACTAATTGCGCAAGTTTTGTTTCATTATGTTCTGCCAAGGGCTTATACATACTAAATACCATTGCTGTTCCGAAACCAAGATCAGCTAGCGATAACATCTGGAGGATTTCACTGAATAATCCATTAATACCTAAATACTCCACCCCTAATATGTAAATAAATATAGACCTGCTAATAAATCTTAACAATATTGTTGCTGCTTGACTGATCAATCTATATATAATATTTCTAATTGAATTTTTTACTCTTCCGTTCGACATTTATCCCGATTTCCTTTAATAATAAGCATCATCTATCTGTTAGCTATATCCGCACCATGCATACTCTGTGGCAATAGATTTCCCGATTGAGAAATAACCCTTGCTGGAACTCCTCCAATTACAACATTTTTTTCAGTAAAACTCTTAGTAACAACAGCACCGGCAGCAATCACAATTCCATCTCCGATTTTAATATCCCCAATCAACTTGCACCCATTACTTAAATAAACATTATCTCCTACTACAGCGACTCTACTACTTCTACCATCAATACCAATAGTTGTAAATGGATGAATACGACAATTTTTTCCAACTTTAGCATGCCCATTAATAATAATTGGACCTAAATGAGCAATAGAAAGTCCCGGTCCAAATACATTCATATGAATACATATACCCGTTTTCACTTGCGCTCTAAACAATCGATACTGAATCCATTTATAATATATTTTATAAATACCTTTCATTTTACAGTTATGGAAGTATTCTGCTTTTCTTAACAATCTTTCAAACTTCCAAATCACATCTATTTCCCAAATTGAAATAAAGTGTGGCCTCTTTCTTTTTTCACCTAATGCAATTCTATCGGCTTCAAGATAATAGTAATAATCTTTCTTATTTTCAATCATAGATATCCCCACATTACAAATTAATATACTTCATACAATATACTGTCCAAATAAGTCTGATCAATAATATCATCAGAAATATCCGTATGTCCACCAACATTTTCATTAACATATTTCCCTATTAGTGAAATCTTGCCTTGTGCATTTCTCAAACTATATTCATACTGCACATCAAGATGTCCCAAATCTAATGCCTGATAGTGAAGTTTTGTAAGATCACGAGCTAAAACAGTTGCTGTAGGACCTAACGCAAGAATAATCAAGGATTCTTTGCTTATTTTCTGACTTCTGAATAAATCCATAATTACATCATATTTATCAAAAGCATTCTCCGGTGGACAAAGAATTCGCTTTATCGACTTACAATTTGCAAACAAATCGTTACCTACACCCATGCGAGTAAACTTTCCTTCTATAAATACAACATCCCTTTCTGCCCATATTTTTCTATAAAGAGAAACAATTTCAGGGACCACTGCATGATCTTTATAGCCAGACCAAAAGCGTGTCATGTTTGTGTTGAGATATGTTCTATCATAATCAATAAGGTTAGAAAGTTCCCCTCTATATTTACCCATATAGGCTCTCCAAAAACAAGATGATTTATCCTGATAGGCACTTAAATCTCCAAATACATCAGGCAACCCTATTTCAAGCCCTACGACAGGTGTTTCTAGAACAGATTTTAGACTTCGAGCTAATTGTTCATCAAATTTTTGGAATCCTAATTCTTGTCCACGAATTAAATTAAATTCTCCATCTCCAAATCTCGCAACTGAACATTTGTTTTTAATTATTTTATTTAAACTTGATTTCGTATCAAGAATTGTCGGTGCCTTATAAAAATGACGATTTACTCCCCCCCAAAAAGCATTCAAACGATATATGATGCCTTCCTTTAATGACTTCAACATGATTTAATATCCCTTTCTCAGCAATTTTCGAACAATGTCCAAGCCCCATCGCATAACAGCATAATAAGCTCTTGTTCCAATCGAAGGTATTTTTGTATACTCCTCAAGAGCAGCTACTGTACCTTGTTCTGAAAGTGTTTTATAAAATAGATCTCTATTTGAATTCTTAGATGTTGGGGCATACAAAGTTCTCTGTCCTGCTTTGGCTAAATTAAGGGATTCTTCTCTACTTTCAATGAAACTGGATACTCTTTGATACATTTTCAAACCTTTTTCCGAATTCAGCATCACTATAGAAATCCCCTTGTCATCATCCCAAGTCGGATATTTCTTTCCAATTCCCCAGAAATCACCAAGTGTAATATCCCCATATCGTTCCAAATTTGTGAATTTGCATTCATAGCAGGATGAGCGAAGTGACATATTATTAAGAAATAAGCTTTCATAACGATCATAACCGCTGTAGATATAATGTCTTTTCCCATTATCAAAGCATACTTCCATATAAAGGCGTTTCCACCCCCGTTTCTTATTGCGAAAATTAACAGAAACAGGAGTCCCTCCATATTTATCACTTAACATTTGCAAATAGTCCGCAAATAATTTGGGGGACGGCACGCCATGGCACAACACATCTACAACAAACAAATTGTCATAGTTTCTACCTAGATAATTACATAATCCTGCTATCTGACATGGGGTTCCTGAAAACAACACCTTGCTACCTGCCAAGAGATCTGCCTTTACCTCTGACATAATATGGCCCATATCACTCTGTACATATTTGGAGCTTTTCAGCCTTTCCAGCCCTTCAACTGTGTCAACTCTAATATGTCGAGCAATCATGTTTTCATCTAAAGCACAACCGTATACAAAGCCTCCTTCAGAAATACATTGCTTGGCAAGCTCATAGAAAACCCCCCCTGAAGAACTAGTAGAGCGTACTGCCTCATTCGTATTTTTCCCGGCAAATATTTTTATCGGAACATTACCCCCATCATAATTTAGAATAGGACATACTATTTTGCACCTTCCACATTCAATGCACCTCTGCTCATCAATAAACGGATATACAAACCCTTCCTTATCAGACTTCATAGTAACACAATGTTGCGGACACGCATGACTGCAAGCAGTACAGCCACAACAGTTTTCGCGCCGTGAAATCACAACATGCTTTATTTCATTATCTTTTGGTTTTGATAACTGTCCAATTTCAGCCATTGCCTTATCTAAAAAACTCCAAACTTTCTCTCGTTCTTCTGCCAAAATTTGATCGACCTTCGAATAATCTATTGGCTGTTCCAGATCATGAGTATTAAACCCTCGATAAACTCGATTTTCCAAGCCAAATGTATGAAGCAATGTATCCAATCTACTATTCATCGACTTTCCTTCTTCACTGCGTTCAAACACAACAAATGGCTTATGATATAGGATTGAAAAAACTACACCATGAAAAGAATCTGCATATACAATTTCTGCTTTTCTAACAGCATCCACGACCTGATCCGGGGCTAAATCCAAATATTTCGCATACTCACTATTGAGCAAATCTACTCGTTCAATCCCTTTCTTGCGAATAAATTGATCAATATAATCAACATATTTTTTTTCCGTCACCCCAAGAAAGTAAATGAGAGCGAATTTTTGCGGCAACACCTGTTTTGATTTATCCGCCATTATATCCCATTTTTCCCTTTGAATAATCATAGTAGGATCAAGAAATACTTCTACTTTTCTACCAGTAAGCTGCAAAACAATTTCTGCCGCAGTCTTCTCACGAACGGACAGATAAGGAATTCCTTCCATCCACTCTTTATATTCACTTGGTATATTATCAATACCGGACACCCCTATACTCGCAGAAAGAGCAATTCTTCTCTGTTCTGGAGCAAATTGCAAAAATGCATTTCTTGTAGCCGTAGGATAAGTTGGATTCCAAATCTGATCACTTCCACAAACCCAAGCATCATAAGATTGAACCCATGATGTTTCATCATCTCCACTTAAATGTAGTTTTTCAGTTTCATAAGATATATATTTTTTATCAAAATCTCTGAATGAAACATTCCGTTTGGCAAATCCCATTTTAATTTCATTTCTATGCGTAATAAAATATATTAATCTAGACAATGTATTCATCTTACGGTTACTAAGATGATAAATATTCAATAGACGACTATCAATAGCCTTTTTTATATAGCATGGATTCAGCTTTTTCAATTTATAAATTCTTGGAGGAACAGTTGTTTTCTTTTCACCATATTTTCTCAACAGTTCTTGAACTGCATAATTCTGCAGACGATTACCATAATTATTTCCAATTAGTGTGATTATTCCAATCTTCACAATTTATCATCCTTTTATTCTACTTTTAAAAAAACTAAGATTATTACGTAACTGCCCTTTATATCCATATATTAGTAGAGAATATATTTTTCCATCTCTGCATTTCTTATATAGAGATACCTCAGCTGGCTTAATTTCTTTTACAAATTCATCCCAATTTTGAAGCGTCTTCTTAATTATAGGATCCCCAAGTATGTATTTCAACCTATTCCTCTTTTGTAAAATACCACTTTTTTCTCGAATGGTCATCCTTATAAACGAAGGTATTCTTGTTGTAAAAAAAACATCCATTTCATAATGTTCATCATCACTGAAATGTTTTAAATCTTCAAAGGCAGATTTATATTTTTCATATAAATTAGCATGATACTTGCTTGTTGCTCCGCTAGGAGTCATTCTATATCCATATAATGTTTCATCAATCATCCAAACATTCTTTGATACTAGAAATGTTTTCCAACAAAAAAATAAATCCTCACCGTATGTCATTTTATTTTCAAATAAAATATGATTGTTGAATAAAGTTGATTTCTTAATTAACTTCGTCCCAACAAGAATTAACACATCTGCTTTAGCAAGAATTTTCGTACTTTGCACAAATTGTGGAACAACTTTATTCTCTATAAATACTGGAGTGCCTCTAAATGGTACATAATTACACACAACCATATCAGCATTTTTGTTTTCTACGATTCGATACATATGTTGCAAATAATTTCTTGAAAGATAATCATCTGCATCTAAAAAGCAAATATACTCTCCCATTGCAGCGTGCAATGCTACATTTCTAGTATCACTTACTCCTGTATTTTCCTTATTAATAATCTTTAGTCTGGGATCAGAAATTGATTCTAATATTTTCAAAGAATGATCGGTCGAACCATCATTGACTGCCACAATTTCAAAATCCTGATAGGTCTGATTCAAAACACTCTGTATTGTTTCTCTAAGATACTTTTCAGCATTGTATACAGGAATAATCACACTAATCATTTCACTAGCTCCTTAAACGCTTCTCCTGAAGTTAGCGCCATCTTCTTATATTTCGGCATTACTGTTTCAAGATGTTTTTTGTTATCAGACAAATGATTATATATTTTTTTATAAGCCTCTAACAATTTTTCAGTTTCCGTGATTGAAACGGTCATACCTTCTTCATTTCCAAACAAATCTCTTGCTATCCCTCTTGCTTTTACAGAATATCCGATAGACAATGTTGGAACACAAGTAGAATAAGCTGCTATTGTGGCATGGGTCCTTGCTCCCACAAACATCTTGCACTGTGAAATAATATATTTAAGCTGACGGGCATCTAGCGATTTGTCATCAATTAGAAGGATTCTTCCAGTATTCAGGTATTTCTTATAAAAAGGTTTCAACTCATCGATATCATCACTAAAAGGGAGCCGCACATGTGGCACAAGTACAATTTTGTCTTTTGATGTTGTAAGGATATGGTCTATTAACTTATAAAGTGCTTTCCTAGGTTTTGACTTATCAACCATATTACTCATTACCATTGGACTAAAATTTAAGCCTATCATTTTATTTGTTTCCCATCCTTCTGGTAAAGTACACTTTTCCACAGGGAGCAGAAATGCCGGATCTGAACAACGTATAATTTTACTTCTAACCCCACTATTTATTAACGCCTCATAAGAAATCGGATCGCGTACAGTAATAACATCAAAATTACTTAAATGCTCAGCTAGTTCTCCTGGAACATCCTCCGGTTCAATAGAACATCCCCAAAGCATCATCTTTTTACCCATTTTTCTCATTTTGCGTTCTAACGGCCAATGTTCTTTTCCTTTATTATAGCAATAAGTGTCACCACCAATGGCAATACATACATCTGCTTGTTTCGATAGTTTATAACAAACCTTACAGTACATAAATAAATCCTGAACTATCTTACTATTTAGTAATCGTCTATCAAATTGATAAACAAAATATGGCAAGTTTCCTCTAACAAGCCATTGGTCATTTTGGATGAATCTGTCAACATAAGGAAAATCAAACTGATCGTCATCTTTCTTATAAAAAGAAGTCACTGTTATAAATGAATCAGGACAAAAATTTTTGATTTGTTCGCTTATTGTATATACCAACGCTTCACATCCATGATTAGCACTACTCTGATGCTGATAAACTAATATATTCTTCATCACTTGTTTCCTATCAAATGTTTTTGTATCGTTTTAAATAAAAGTAAAACCCTGCTGGATATGCAATTACTGCATACCTTGGATAAATTGAATTCTTTATTATGTTCTTCTTACCTATTGCTATGGACATGGCGATATAACGAACAGTATCTAAAAATCTATGTTTAAATTTTATATCTATTTTTAATCTTTGATTAATAAATGCCATATAACCACAAGGATTATTTTTTAATAATCTAGCAATATTACTTGTATATCCATCTTCCTGATATTCACATATATATAATGGTTCATGCAAAAAAAACAGTTTTCCTTCCTGATCTAATAAATCGTATAAATAACCTTCTGGAACAAACTTTTCGTCAGGGAAAGAAGGGAAACTACATTTCTTTATAATTTTTAAATCATAAACAAGCATCGTATCGCCTGATAACCCATGATAATCATAGGCATCCTTAAGTGTCGAAAACTTTAATTCTTTGTCATTAATGGCTGTTGCTATTTTCCCGTTTAACTGTTTTTTATACGCAAGTATCCCTATAGCCTTATCCGCTACACTGCTCCATACATTAATAATTTTTTCAACGCAATTATCGACCAATAAATCATCTGAATCAACACAAAGAAATAATTCTCCATGTGCCAGTTTAACTCCCTTATTATGAGCAGCCATTTTTCCAGCATTTTGTTGATAATAATATCTTATTGTTATGTATTTTTCGTTTATCCATTTATTAACCAATTCTTTTGTATTATCAACAGATCCGTCATCTATTATCAGCCACTCAAAATTTTTGTTCGTTTGATTCACTAACGACTTATAAAGTCTGGCTAAAGTATTGTCTCTATTATAAGTTGGAGTAAAAATCGTCATATACATAATCTAAACCACTTTCAAACTGTATGAACAATATATTTATCTGTTGCATTTTCTTTATAATGGATTGTTGCTGGATTTCCAATTACAATCGAATGCGTTGGTACATCAAAATTTACAAAAGTATTTGCTCCAATAAGTACATCATCACCAATTGTAATATTTCCAACCACGGTACTATTGATTCCAATATACACTTGATTTCCGATTTGTGGACTTCCAGCACGAATTCCTCGATTTTCCCTGCCTATCGTACAACCTTTATGCAAATTACAGTTTTTTCCTAAAACTGCTCCTGCTGAAACAGTAATATTATATGGATGACCTAAATATAATCCAGCACCAATATCTGCTTTACTGGAAATTTCCAAACCGTATTTCCTAGAAAATCTATATAACTTATATTTTTCAAGAATGTTTCCAATATTATGAGCCCTTCGGAGCCAAAACAAATATCGAATTTGATGTGAATACAGAATGATTAACAGATTCTTGATATTAAGTTTCCAATGTTCTCCTGTATTCCGATAAAAATCATCTTTAAACATTTTTTTCTCCCATAGAAAGGTAAAATTCTTGTGCTGTAAATGCAACTTTTTTAATATTGTAATCTGATCGAATAGCTTTCATAGATTTTTTCAATCTTTCTGATGCATCAAAACCTTGCATTGCCTCATCTAATTTATTTCTCCATACAGAATTTGGAGCTTTCAAATCAATTTGCTCAAAAAGTCCTAATCCAATATCTGCAGATAGAGGTACATTATTCGATGCTATACACTTAATCCCACTAGCCTGAGCCTCAATTGCAACAATTCCCAATCCCTCATAAAGTGAAGGAAATAAAAACACATCCGCTGCGCATAAAATATTAGGTACATCCATCCGATTCCCCAAGAAAAGTATCTTTTCATTAACTGCCTCTTCCTTCATCTTTTCCAATAAGGGGCCCACTCCAACAAGAATGGCATAGATATTTTCCTTCTCAGAGACCATTTTATTTATAATTTCAATAATTCTAACATGGTTTTTTTGTTTAGCAAATCTACCTACATGGCATATAACCTTCGCATCTTTTGGTATACCAAACTTAAGCCTATAGTTTTGTCTCGTTTCAAGATTAAAAATAAACTTTTCCAACTCTATGCCATTATTCCAAATTACAGCTTGTTTATACTTTCGTGGAAAAAGCCACCGAGCCGCCTCTTGTGAACATGCAACAAAATGCGTAGCATATTGTTCTATATCCCATCCGGATATCAACTTGTAATACTTAAATATTTTAGGTAAATCGCCTCGGTAATTATGAGAATGAGCAATGCGAAACTGGATACCACTTTTTTTAGCAGCTTTAAGTACTATGCCCATTCTAGCATGTGTATGTGTGTGAACAATTCTATATTCTGGATGGTTTTGAAAAAAAAGTAGTAACGCCGTATAATAATCGTTTTTTCTTTCTTTATATAAATAATCACTAATTATTATCTCTAAAACAGCATCTCCTAGAAACTCTAATCTTTCATAATCTGGATAATTAGGATTCTCATTAGTAAATGACACCTTTGCCGCACCGGCGGCACTGACGGCAGCAGACCGCCCGGATCTGCAGGC
>OLNO01002945.1_pt1 | contig 10856 bp, 7 predicted proteins | sample 1672861 | NCBI WGS metagenome assembly OLNO01 (sample SAMEA3136731, study PRJEB25190) | human gut metagenome | reverse complement strand
GGTTGAGTATACGTTAGTGTCTTTGCGAATATCTTTCATTTTTTACTATCTTTGTACTTGAAGTTTGAGAAAAGCGAAAACCTGCTTATGAGAAACCATATTCTGTCATTTATTATAATTTTACTTCTGACGATATTCAAAGTTGAAGAAGTACGTGCTTCATCAACTATGAATTACTATAGTATCACTACTTTTGAGGGACTGCCAAGCAATACAGTTAGTGCAATAAAGAAAGATGCATCCGGTTTTATCTGGTTTGGAACAAAGATCGGACTTTGCCGGTTTGACGGATGTGAAGTGAAAACTTATCCATTGCTTTCTGAAGATGATATCTGGTCGATAGAAGAATTGGATAACGATACATTATTGCTCGGCACTGTTTCCGGGCTGAAATATTTCAGTCGCAAAGCGAATTCAACAGTGAAGCTGGACATTCCCTCTACAATTGTTAAATCAATCCGGAAAACGGCTGAAAGCCAATTTCTTGTGGGCACAGAAGCAGGACTATATTGGGTCAACAACCATATTCCCCGCCAGATATTTTTAGAAACAGGGCTTTCATCGTGCAATCATATCACGTCAATCATTCGTGAGGACAAGAATATCTATTGGTTCTCCACTGCCGACGGACTGGGGAAAATAGATATTCGGACAATGAAACCGGAGATTTACCGGATGCCGGAAGATATATCAAACAGTAATTTCTTCATTTGCCTGACACGGGTGGGCAACCATATCTATCTGGGAAGTTTCAATAAAGGAATATTCAGTTTTGATATGTCCGGGAAGAAATTCGCCAAAGTGAACGGTTTCGAACATAATCTGATAATGACGATAGACGGGCAGGATAACCAATTATTTGTCGGAACGAATGGGCAGGGACTGAAAGTGTTGTCTTTGGATGATGGGAATATTGAAGTCGTTTCTCATAAGGAGAAGGCACGGAATTCTATCAGCTCTAATACGGTGACTGCATTTCTATATGATAATGGTATTCGTTGGGTTGGAACCCAATTTGGAGGGATCAGTTATACGCCACGTATCGGTGCCAAGTTTACTTATTATAGTAAAAATGATTTCTACTCTACGGATTATCGGGTTCGCAGTTTTTATATGTTTCCCAATGGGGACAAACTGATTGGTACAAGAACGGGACTTTTCTTTGTTCGTGAAAAAACAGGCGAGGTGAGAAGTTATAGCCTGGGAAATCATTCTTCTAATTTGCGTTCGGATATAGTAGTGTTTATAAACCGGATACAGGACAAAATATTGATAGGTACATACGGGGGTGGTGTACATGTCTTTGATGAAAAAACATTGTCTTTGAAAGATTTTTCTCATGAAGAGCTTTTCTTGTATGGCTGTATTTTTAATATTGTGGAGGATTCAAAGGGAAATTTATGGTTTGCTTCCCAAAGCGGGCTTTATCAAAGCACTCTTGATGGTCATATATTGAAGAAATATGATACGATGAATTCTGTTTTGACAACGAATGCCATACTATCTTTGCATGTTGATTCGATGAATCGCCTATGGGTAGGTAGTAAATTTGGTTTGTTTTTGTTGGACATCGCTACGGGAAAGATGCGGGCTGATTGCTTTAATACTCCTATAAAAGGAGAGATTAAGTATATTATGGAAGACTCAAAGAAAGACATGTGGATTTGTACGGATAACGGTCTGTATAAAGTCGGAATGGATTTGGTTGTTCATGAGCATTTTACTACTGATAATCTGTTGCCGGACAATCAGGTTCCTTGCATCCAGGAAGACAGCCACGGCATTTATTGGATTGCCACTCAAAAGGAAATCGTCCGTTATAATCCGGTAGAAAAACAACATTATACTTATCAGAGGCAGGATGGATTAAGTGGTCTGGAGTTCAATAATAGTGTCTCTGTATCCAACGACACTATAATTTGGTGGGTGAATGAAGGCGGACTGATATACACTTCAACCCGAAATATTAATGCCGAACGGCATTTTACAAACAAGCCCACCATAACATCGTACACTGTTTCTGATACAGAATATGACTTTCCGTATATGGATATGTCGGAAGGAATCGTCTTACCTTCTTCCGAAAACAATCTCCGCTTTAAATTCTCCAATATGGATTATGCGTTGCCTTATGCCAATTTCTATGAGTATAAGTTGGAAGGGTATGATAAGGAATGGTTGAAACAGACAGGTGTCAATGAGGTTTCTTATAAAGACTTGCCCGGAGGACATTATATCTTTAAATTGCGTGTCCCGGGAGATGAAAATCAAATGCAGACTGTGGACGTTTATGTCAGAAAATCATATACCTTTATGGCAGGTGTACTGTTTGTCGTTATCCTAATCAGTGTTTTGGTTATCTACTTCTGTTACAGGATATGGATGCTTAAAAAGCGCATGACAAATGAACGTATGATTTTGAGTACGGTTCAGGAGAGGAGCAAGGATAAAAAGACGGCATTGCCTGAAGTGAAAGTGAGTGGAATTCTTGATAATCTGCTTTCCTATTTGGAACATGAGAAACCCTATCTGAATCCTAAACTAAGCATAGGAGATGTTGCCTCAAGCTTAAACTGTACGGAGACGGAGCTTTCCCAATTACTCAATAATCACATGAATGTGAACTTTGCGAATTTCATCAATGTATATCGCGTCAATGAGATTAAGAGCCGTTTGAGCCAGGAGAATCTTTCCAAATATACACTGAAGGCTCTGTCGGAACAATGTGGGTTCAGCTCTAAAGCTACTTTCTACCGGGTATTTAAGAACGTTACCGGAATGACACCATTAGAGTATTGCAAGAAGCAGAACCTTGTAATAAAGGAAAATTGAGCAGAAAATCCATTCTCATTTTTTTTGATACTTATCTTGTGATGTATCAATTTATTGAAATACAGCTTGTTACGTCCGATTAGACTATCCTCGCTTTATTTGAGATAAAAGTGCCGTCTGAATGTTTGTAAACGGCTGCTCCCGTGTTTAGATTTGCAGAAGTAATAATCTTAAATTGAATGAAAATGAAGAAGTTGAAAAGGATGCTCCTGTTTATAATGCTGGTTATGACAGGTGTGAGTTTAAAAGCGGAAATCATAACATATCCGGTGCCCCAAGGTATCTATTATGCCCGTCATAATGATGACTATACGGTAAGAGTGCGGCAAGTGGGTGAAAAAGACTGGATAGACCTTTATGAATATAATGTAAAGGTAGATTTGGACACCCGGTCCGATGTAACAATGGTGCAGTTCGATTTCTCCGGAAAAGTGGAAGTGCTTGTGCAAAAGAATAATGGAGAAGTCCGGTCGGCTGTCATACGTCCTTTGTCTAAAGGTATTCAACCGGAGATAGACGGAAACTTTCTCTTGTTCACCATTGACAAGCCGCAAAAACTTTCTGTTGAGTTTAACGGTGACCGTTTGAATAATCTGCATGTATTTGCTAATCCTATCAGTAAAGATATACCCGACAAGAATGCTCCGAATGTGATGTACTTCGAATCGGGTATCCATGAAGCGACCGATGAGGCTGAAAAGTGTTTCCATATCCCTTCCAATACGACTGTTTATCTGGAAGCGGGCGCAGTATTGAAAGGCTGGCTGAACTGTGATAGCGTAGAGAATGTTAAAATCCTGGGGCGTGGTATATTGCTCGAACCCAAAGAAGGCGTCTTTATTTCACATTCCCGGAATGTGCTGATTGACGGCATTACCGTTGTAAACTCCCGGCATTATACCGTTTCAGGCGGTCAATCTACCGGAATCACAATCAGAAATCTAAAATCATTCAGCTATCAAGGTTGGACTGACGGTCTGGATTTCATGTCTTGTTCTGATATTATGATTGATGATGTTTTTCTCCGTACATCGGATGACTGCCTTGCTTTCTATGCCCATCGTGGGAAATATTATGGCGATTGCCGGAACGTATGCGTACAGAACTCCATTCTTTGGGCGGACATCGCACATCCTATCAATATAGGTACACACGGGAATACGGAAACTGGAGATGAAGTGCTGGAAGATATGATATTCAAGAACATAGATATACTGGGACACGATGAAGACGATCCCGATTATCAGGGATGCATGGCTATCAATGTGGGCGACCATAATTTGGCTCGTAATATTACCTTTGAAGATATCAGGGTAGAAAATATAGAGGAAGGACAGTTGTTTCATCTTCGTGTGATGTTTAATCAGAAGTATAACACAGGGCCCGGTAAGGGAGTAGAAGATATTGTATTCCGCAACATCTCCTGCACAGGGAAATATATCAATCCTTCTGTAATCCAGGGATATGATAAGGACAGGAAGGTGACGAATATCTTATTTGAGAATATTGTATTGAACGGGAAACGGGTAACTTCCCTCGAAGAATTGAACGTGAATAAGAAAGACTTTGTAGATAAAGTGCGTATAAAGTGAGCAAATCAAGACGGGCATGTGGGAATATCCTACATGCCCGTCTTGGTTAGTATATGTATATAACCTTTTAATACAAAAGAATATGGTATTCCTTCACATCCTTCACGGATGGTAACCATCTGTTTGACAGGTGTTTTCTGTGAATAAATAAAGAAAAGTCTTTTCTTCACGCCCTTCACGCCTTCACAATCCCCACAGTTTGCACTTTCATAGCCCGTAACCTTCGCATCGGCATTGTCAATCTTTGCAAATTGAACAGCTTGCATCTAAGAAGCCGACTAAAGTTGTCTACCTAGTCGACTATTGTTGTCTAATCAGCCGACTATAGTCAGCCAGGTAGACAACCATAGTCGGCTATTAATAAACAGAAATAAAGTATACGATAAGACGATAGTTTATCAGTAATAAGAAGGATGATCCAGTTTTTCCGCTACCCGTTGACTAAGTATTTCCCCAAGAGTGCCCTTCGACCGGAAACGATAAAAGCGGAGGGTTTGTATATGGACGGATTTCTCCATTCTCACTTTTTTTGAGACACATTTTATTGTGTTTAACTATTTGAAATACAGTGTTTTGCTTGATATATTGAATTCTCACTTTAGTTGAGATAAAAGTGCGCTTTTATTGTTTGGAAATAGGGTGAGATTGTGTGTAGTTTTGCATCAGACAGGGATAGAAAGCCTTTCGAATAAGGAACGAATCCTTGCTGATGTTTAACTAAATAATCAATATTATGAAGAGCATTTTGGGAGTTATAGTCCTTTTACTTCTTTCCTTTCTGATAGGAAGTAATAAGCCGGTTGATACTGCTTGTTCATTGCCCGACACTTCTGAATGGAGTGTGGCTAATAGTGATATTTGTTTAAAGGTGGATGGAGATTCACTTTTCTGGACTATGAAATCAGATAAGGCAGATATTCCAGCTATCACTGCATCTGCCGGATACAATTTGCTTTCTTCCGGAAAAATCAGTCTGACATACAACTTACCTTTATTATCTCAGGATTTGTCCTATATCTATGGAGAAAAGAACGAGATACTGCATCAGCATATTATCCATGTATCCTTATGTAAGCAGGAAGATGATAGATTGGTATTCTATTCATCTGCAGGTGATTCTATCGTTTTTTGTCGTAACAACTAAAATGGAGGAGAAAGATATGCAGACAATGAATCCTACTACAAATCAGTTATTGACTGAAACTTACAATTCTTTATGTCCCATAATCATTCATTATATAAATCGTAAAATCAATGATTATGAATCAGCCAGAGACATGGCGCAGGATGTGTTTCTCCGTCTTATGGAATATAAGCAAATACTTCGTAAGGAGACAGTGAGAAGTATGGTGTTCTTCATAGCTCATAATCTGGTAATTGATTATTTGCGACGTTATTACAGGAAGCAGGAAATGTCTGCCTATTTCTATGAATATGGCGTGACCGTTACTGACGAAACAGAGAGCAGTGTGATAGCTAATGACCTGTCGGCACAAGAAAATCTGAAACTGCTTCAACTTTCACCACAACGTCGGACGGTCTACATAATGAGTCGCTTCCAGGAGAAAACAACCCCTGAAATTTCTGAAGAATTATGCCTTTCGCGGCGTACAGTCGAGAATCATTTGCTGGCCGGCCGCAAAGAGATTCGTGAATATATCAAGTTATGTATTTGAGAGTTATACGATAGTAACCAAATTGTTAATTTTAAATTTTAAAAGTGTGAATAAAAAGTTATTTAAATTCTCATCGAAAAGAATATTATATTCTGCGATGATGGCTTCCGCACTATTGGCAGGAAGTCCGGGGACTGCTTTTGCAGACACGAATGATATACTGGAAGTGTTGCAAAACAGTACCGTACGAGGAAAGGTTGTCGATGCTAGCGGTGAACCCGTTATTGGTGCCAGTGTCGTGGTGAAAGGTACGACAACAGGAGTGATAACAGACTTAGACGGAAATTTTATCTTAAGTAATGTTTCCGGGAAAGCGGTTTTAGTTATATCTTATGTGGGGTATAAGCCACAGGAGATTGCTGTGAGCGGAAAGTCTGCCATAAACGTTACGATGCAGGAAGACAGTGAAATGTTGGACGAAGTGGTAGTTGTGGGTTACGGTGCCATGAAAAAGTCTTCATTGACCGGCTCTGTTACAGTTGTTGATAGTAAAATATTCGAGAATAAGGGGAGCATGTCCAATCCTCTTCAAGCATTGCAAGGACAGGCTCCCGGTGTTCGCATTACACGTTCGTCATCCGCTCCGGGTGAAGAAGGCTGGGGAGTATCTCTTCGTGGCGCAGTCTCCAAAAACGCAACAGAGCCGTTGCTTATCATAGACGGTGTTCCTTCGGACGCGGTTTCAGACTTGCAATATCTGAACCCTTCGGATATCGAGACGATGAACTTCTTGAAAGATGCCTCTGCGGCTATCTACGGAGCAAAAGCGGCAGGTGGTGTAATTATCGTAACTACCAAACGTCCGCAAGCTGGTAAACTCAAGATAGAATACAACGGCTCATATACTCGCAAGATGCCGGGACTTCAGGCTGAACTGATGGGCTTGGACGAGTGGGGTGATGCATTTTTGCAAGCAATGGAGAATGATGGTCTTGACGACACCTATACATGGTATCGATACGTCAAGTTGATGCAAGCAAACAAAGGCGGTTTCATCAATGTACATGACGGAAGCAATCCCAATCCGATTCCCGGTATGGGCGTGAGCGACTACGTTTTCCACGATGTCGACTGGACAGATGTGATGTGGGGGCCTGCCAACTCTACACAGCATGACTTGAGCTTTTCCGGAGGTAACGAAAAGGTTACTTATCGTTTGTCTGCCGGTTATCTGTTTGATGACTCCAACCTGCGTTGGGGGGAAAACAACAACCAGCAATATACTTTCCGCTCAAGCAATGTGATTAAGGCTACTGACCGTTTGACTATTGAATCCGTTATATCGGCCGTTCGCAAAAAACAAGTTACTCCTACACAAATCGGAAGAGCGCTGAATGTCACCACACCTCTGCCCGGTCGTCCTGTTTCAACTATCGACGGGAAACCTTACCTGTGGGGTAGTGACTATATGGCTAACTGGCTGCTCGAATTGGGAGGTGAAAATGAATTGACAGTAACGACCTTCAATTTGAACGAGACATTAAAGTATCAGTTGACAAAAGAATTGACTGCTTCTGCGACATTCGGATATTCAACGAACAGTGCTACACGTGACGAGAAGACAAAATCTATCCAATGGTATCATTATGACGGAACGGTCAATACCACTACGGCAAATCCATATCCTACACAGGCAAACTCCGCATATACAAAACGTGCTTCACGTACGGATAATTATTCGATATCAGGCTACTTGAACTATGCAAAAACGATTGGGAACGACCATAATATTAATGCTATGGTCGGTATGCAATATGACCGTAGGGATTATGAAGTTACTGGAACAACCGCAACCGACATTCAGCCGGAACTGGGTATCATCAATGGTAACGGAGTAGTTTCTATTGCCGACGCTAAAAAGAACAGTTATGCGCTTCTTTCTTATTTCGGACGTTTGAATTATAACTATAAGCAGAGATATCTGTTGGAATTTAATGCCCGTTATGATGGTTCTTCCAAGTTCCAACCCGAGAACAGATGGAAGGGATTCTATGGCGTTTCAGGCGGTTGGAGAGTCACTGAAGAAGCATTTATGGCTAATCTTAAAAAATACATTGAAGAATTGAAGGTTAGGGTTTCTTATGGTGAGGTCGGCAACCAAAGCGGTATCGGGCTTTATGACGGTGTGCAGCTCTATAACTTCAAAACGGCTTCGGGTGCTTATATTGGCGACGGCAAAGTCTCCTATATCGCTGCGACCAAAGAACTGGTGACAACCAATAGAACTTGGGAAAGAATCAAAAACTATAACGTCGGTTTTGATTTTGCGGTATTGAATAGTCGTTTGAGTGGTAGTGTAGACCTCTATATGAAGAAGAACGACAACATGCTGATAGGCTTGCTTTATCCCGGTACCTTGGGTGGCAGTGCTCCGGCAAGTAACAACGGAAAATTCGAAAGCAAAGGCTATGAAGGTATGCTTAGATGGCGTGACAAAATAGGTGAGGTAAGTTATCATATCGGCGGGACATATACCTATATGGAGAATAAATTGCTGTCAGGAGGTAATGATGTTATTTCCGCCGGTTTTAACAGCGCGGTAAACGGCTATCCGTTAAACTCTGTTTTCGGTTATCGTTATGCAGGGAAAATACAGAATGAAGATGACTTACAGGCATATAAGAACCTGTATTATGGAAACAATACGCTTTCAATGCCCTCGAATTTACGCGTGGGTGACCACATGTATGAAGATGTGAATAAGGACGGTAAACTGACACAGGACGATTTGGTATTCCTCGGAACAGACGACCCCAAAGTGACTTTTGCCTTTGACCTTGGGCTGGAATGGAAAGGATTTGACGTGTCCGCCATTTTCCAGGGTGCGGCACAACGAACGGTTTGTCGCGACGCAGACTCATGGAAAGTTCCTTTCAAGGCGACATGGATGAATACTTCAAATCATACGATAGGAAAGGTTTGGAGTCCGGAAAACCCCAATGGCAGATATCCTGCTTATTCGACTAAAAAGGAAATCAATGACTGGAACTATATGGCTTCTTCCTGGTTCATCGAAGACGGTACGTATCTCCGTTTGAAAAATCTGACAGTAGGGTACACTATACCAAAAGCTTTATTGACAAAGGTAACCAAAGGTGTACTTGAGAATTTCAGAGTATATGTTACCGGTACGGATATTTGGGAAAACTCTAAAATTAATGATGGCTGGGATCCGGAAGCAACGCGCGCAGTAAGTGCCCGCCAGCGTTATCCTTTCACCAGATCATATACTTTTGGTTTAAGTGCAACATTCTAATACTATAATATAATATGAAACTATCGAATTTATATACTACTTTATTTTTTAGCTTGTGTTTGTCGTTCCAGTCGTGCTTGGATATGAGTCCAGAGGAACAACTATCAGATAGCGATATGTGGAAGAATCCCGGACAATTTGAAGCGTTTGCCAAGAATTTCTATGGTTGGACACGTGACTTCGGCGGTTTGGGAGACGCTCATGGTGATGTGCAGGCGGACTTGTTTAGTACGAATCCCAAGAATATCTTCAGTAATGGAACATCTACCATTCCACTTACCGATAAAAGTTATACAGATGCTTACGCCAATCTTCGCCAAGTAAATCTGTTGCTGCAAAAGGCTGAATCTTATTCTCTTCCTGAAGGAATCAAGGTGCCTGTTGGCGAAGCATACTTTTTCAGAGCTTATATCTACTTCGACCTGCTTCAACGCTTCGGAGGAGTTATTAAGGTGGAAGAGCCGTTGGATATTACTTCTCCGGAGCTCTATCGGGCTCAAAATACAAGAGAAGAAATTACCGAATTTATCATCTCTGATTTGAAGGAAGCAATAGCACGTTTACCGAAATTCAAAGACATCACTACTGCGAATGCGGGTACTATTTCACTTGAGGGAGCACAAGCTTTCTTATCCCGTGTCGGTCTTTACGCGGGGACATGGGAAAAATTCCATAACGGTAATGGAAGCAATACGGAGCTGTCAAAGAAATGGCTGAAAATAGCATACGAAGCTGCAGATGCAGTCATCGAATCGAAGACTTTCGAACTTTTCAAACCGTCCGATTTGGTTATTGAAGGGGATGAAGGAGCCGCTTACCGCTACTTGTTTATATTGGAAAATGAAAAATCGAATCCTGCCGGTATCAATAAGAGTGCGAATAAGGAATATATATTCTCCAGAAGACACGATACGACATTGGCTCCTATCGGTATCAACATCACCGAAGGCCGTTTTAATAATGCATTGTACGTGACCCGTAAATTGGCAAATATGTATCTTCAAAAGAGTACCGGACTGCCGATTAATATATCGACATGGAATTACTCTGCCAAGAACTCGGAGTATTTTGACCGCGACAACCGAATGTCAAGTATAATGATGGTAGACGGAGGTTTTTACTTCAGTAGCAACGGTGGACGTTATCGTAGAACGTGGCTGGGAGATGCGGCCGAAATTAAGGCAGCCGGACTGACTGCACACAATGCGTCAGGTGGCACGGGATACCGCTGTCGCAAATGGTGCTCGGAAAGAGAAGTGGAAAACAGAAACGAGGGGTATGACTATCCGATTATCCGTTATGCGGAAGTGCTTCTTAACTATGCAGAAGCAAAATTTGAGTGTGATGATAATATCTCGGAACCGGATTTGGACAAGTCGTTAAATTTGGTGCGTTTGAGAGTAAATCCTACTATGCCTAAATTGTCTAACGCGCTACTTCGGGGGACAGGTACAAACATGAGAACGGAAATTCGTCGTGAACGTACGGTGGAACTGATTG
>OLNO01002940.1_pt1 | contig 10867 bp, 9 predicted proteins | sample 1672861 | NCBI WGS metagenome assembly OLNO01 (sample SAMEA3136731, study PRJEB25190) | human gut metagenome | reverse complement strand
CGGAAAGACCCAAATCTATATCCGCCTGATCCAGGAGGTGCTGGCCAGGGGGCAGACCGCCATGGTACTGGTCCCGGAGATCTCCCTGACGCCCCAGCTGCTGCGGGTGTTCGCCTCCCACTTTGGGGAGCTGGTGGCGGTGCTCCACAGCTCCCTGCGCAGCGGAGAGCGGTACGACGAGTGGAAGCGGGTCCGTTCCGGCGCGGCCCGGGTGGTGCTGGGCACCCGTTCCGCTGTTTTTGCCCCTCTGGACCACATCGGGCTGATCGTGCTGGACGAGGAGCAGGAGAGCAGCTATAAATCAGAGAACGCCCCCCGCTACCATGCCAGGGACGTGGCAAAATACCGCTGTGTCCAGCATAGAGCGGTGCTCCTTCTGGGCTCAGCCACCCCGGCGGTGGAGTCCATGTACCAGGCCAGGGAGGGGCGCTACCGTCTGTTTACCCTGAGCCAACGCTTCAACCAACAGGCCATGCCGCAGGTCCGCATTGTGGATATGAAGCGGGAGCTGCGGGCGGGGAACTGCACCGCCATCAGTGCGGAGCTGCGCCGGGAGCTGGCCTGCAACCTGGAACGCGGGGAGCAGAGCATCCTGTTCCTGAACCGCCGGGGCAGCAGCCGCATGGTCTCCTGCGGGGAATGCGGACAGGTCCCGGAGTGCCCACGATGCTCGGTGCGGCTGACCTACCACTCCGCCAACGGAAGGCTGATGTGCCATTACTGCGGCTATTCTGAGCCCCTTCCTCCTGCGTGTCCTTCCTGCGGCGGCAGGAGGAACTGGAGGCACTGTTTCCCGGGATCGAGATCCTCCGCATGGATGCGGATACCATCTCCGCCGCCCACCCCCACGAGGAGCTTCTATCCCGATTTCAGAAACAGCGCGTCCCCATCCTGGTTGGGACCCAGATGGTGGCCAAAGGGCTGGACTTTGACAATGTGACCCTGGTGGGGGTGGTGGACGCAGATATGTCCCTCTATGCCGCCGACTTCCGCGCCGGGGAGCGCACCTTCTCTCTGATCACCCAAGTGGTGGGCCGGGCCGGCCGCGGGGAGAAGCGGGGGAGAGCGGTGATCCAGACCTACACCCCGGACAACGACGTCATCCGTTTCGCCGCCGGCCAGGACTATGACAGCTTCTATGAGCAGGAAATCCAGCTGCGCCGCCTGCGGGACGAGCCGCCCTTTCGGGACATCCTGGTGCTGACCGCCTCCGGCCCCGACGAGGCGGGGGTACTCCGGGTGTGCACCCGGCTGAGGCAGTTTTTGGAGAGAGAGCTCCCCAAACTGCCCGATCAGTCCTTCCGCCTGCTGGGTCCCGCGCCGGCAGTCATCGCCAGAGTCAACAACCGGTATCGATACCGCCTCACACTGGTCGGACAGGACAGCCGCCCTCTCCGTTCCCTGATCGCCGCCCTCCTCCGGGCGGTGCGGCAGGACCGGGAGAGCCGGGGGACTTCTGTATTTGCCGACCTGAATCCCATGGATTGATTATGCAAAGGAGAAATGTTTCATGGCGCTTCGAGAGATCATCAAAAAGGGGGACCCTGTCCTCGAGAAACACTGCCATCCGGTCACACGCTTCGATCAAAAGCTGTGGGATCTGCTGGACGACATGCGGGAGACCCTGGCCCAGGCCAACGGGCTGGGCCTGGCCGCGCCCCAGGTGGGCATCCTGCGCAGAGCGGTCCTGGTGGTCAACGACCAGGAGGAGATGCTGGAGCTGATCAACCCTGAGATCATTGCCAGCGAGGGGGAGGAGGACGGCCTGGAGGGCTGCCTCTCCGTGCCCGGTTACTGGGGCTATGTGAAGCGTCCCGCATGGGTGAAGGTCCGGGCCCACGACCGGAACGGAAATGAGTTTGAGACTGAGGGGACAGGCATGACCGCCCGGTGCTTCTGCCACGAGCTGGCCCACCTGGACGGACAGCTCTACACGGATCTGGCCGACCGGATCTACACCACCGAGGAGCTGGACGCCATGCTGGAGGAGCAGGGGAAATGACGATTCTCTTTATGGGCACCCCGGATTTCGCTGTCCCGTCCCTAGAGGCGCTGATTGCCGCAGGACACACCATCTGCGGCGTATTCACCCAGCCGGACCGGCCGAAAAACAGGGGAATGAAGCTCCAGGCACCACCTGTAAAGCGGATAGCCCTTGCACATGATATTCCTGTTTTCCAGCCTGTTACTCTCAAGGACGGCACTGCCCTGGAGGAGATCCGCCAGATGTCCCCTGAGCTGATCGTAGTGGCGGCCTACGGCCGTCTCCTGCCCCGGAAAATTTTGGAGCTGCCGGCCAAGGGGTGCATCAATGTGCACTCCTCCCTGCTCCCCAAGTACCGGGGGGCTGCCCCCATCAATTGGGCGGTGCTCAACGGTGAGGAGGAGACCGGTGTCACCATCATGTATATGGCCCAGGAGCTGGATGCGGGGGACATCATCGCCCAGGCGTCCACCCCGATCGATCCCGAAGAGACGGTGGAGTCGGTTCATGATCGGCTGGCCGGGCTGGGCGCCCGGCTGCTGGTCCAGACAGTGTCCCGGCTGGAGGCCGGAACGGCGGAGCGTACCCCCCAGGACGGGGAACGGGCCACCTATGCGCCCATGCTTTCCCGGGAGCTCTCTCCCATTGATTGGACCCGCCCGGCCCGTGAGATCCACGACCAGATCCGGGGGCTGATCCCCTGGCCTGCCTCCAGCACCGACCTGCTGGGTGCTGGTGTGGTGAAGGTGTTTGGCGGTCGAGAGACCGGGGAGTCCACCAGCCGGCGGCCCGGCACCATCCTCTCTGCCGACAAACGGGGCATCCGGGTCGCTTGTGGAGATGGAAAGGTGTTCTGCTTGACAGAGCTTCAGGCGCCTGGCAGTCGACGGATGTCTGCAGCAGACTATTTGAGAGGACACCCTATTTCGGCGGAAGAGGATTGAGACCCATTCAAAAGCGGGAGGTGAAGCCCTGTGGATGCCCGAGAAACGGCGCTCCTCACCCTGAACGCCTGTGAGAGGCAGGGGGGATGGTCGGACGGCGCCCTGAAAAAGCAGATATCGGCGGCCGGATTGGACAGCCGGGACGCGGCGCTGGCCACCCAGCTGTGTGCCGGTGTTTTGCAGAACCAGATGCTCCTGGACTTCTATCTGGCCCATTTCTCCAATCTCCCCCTCAAGCGGATGGAGGGGCGGGTGGTCCAGGCCCTGCGCCTGGGGGCCTACCAGATGCTCTTTCTGGACAGGATCCCCCACAGCGCAGCGGTCAACCGGTCCGTAGAGCTGACCCGGGCCTACTGCAAGAACCCCCGGGCGGCGGGGATGGTCAACGGCATCCTCCGCAGTCTGGAGAGGAGCCTGGAGCGTCTGCCCACCATCCCCCAGCGGGACCCGGTGGAGTACCTGTCCATCCTGTACAGCCATCCGGCGTGGATGGTGCGGGAATTCCTGCTGACTCTGGGGAACGACGGCGCTGCGGCCCTGCTGCGGGCCAACAATGCGCAGCCTGCCACGGCGGCCCAGGTGAACACCCTGAAGATCAACGCCCGGGAGCTGCGCCTGCGCCTGGAGGAGCGAGGGGTCCGGGCAGAGGAACACCCCTGGCTGACAGACTGTATCCTCCTGTCTGGGACCGGGAATCTGGAGGAGCTGCCGGAGTTTCAGGCGGGTCTCTTCTACATCCAGGACCCAGCTTCCCGGCTGGCGGTGGCGGCAGCAGGCCCTGCCGCGGGGATGCGGGTGCTGGATGCCTGCGCGGCGCCCGGCGGCAAGTCCTTTGCCGCAGCTATCGCCATGGGGGGCAGGGGAACGGTGTGCTCCTGCGACCTGCACCCCCACAAGAAAAAGCTGATCGCCAACGGCGCGGCCCGTCTGGGCCTGGACTGCGTCACGCCTATGACGGCGGATGCCTGCGTCCACCGCCCGGAGTGGGAGGGTGCCTTTGATCTGGTGCTTGTGGACGCCCCCTGTTCCGGTCTGGGCGTCATTCGGAAGAAGCCGGACATCCGCTACAAGGACCCGGAGCCCCTGGCAGCCCTTCCCAGCGTACAGCGCCGAATCCTGGAGAACGTCTCCTCCTATGTGCGGCCCGGCGGGACACTGCTCTACTCCACCTGCACGCTGCTGCGGCGGGAAAATGAGGATGTGGTGTCCGCTTTCCTGGAGGCGCACCCCCAGTTTGGACCCGAGCCCTTCCAGCTGCCTGGCGTCCCCGGAGCGGAGGGGAGCAGCTGGATGCTGACGCTGTGGCCCCACATACAGGGGACGGACGGCTTCTTTATCAGCCGCATGAAAAAGAGGGAGGAAGCCCTTTGATCGATCTCAAATCCATGACGCCGGAGGAGCTGGCCGCCTGGTTCCGGGAGCAGGGGGAACCCGCCTTCCGGGCCAAGCAGGTGTTCAGGTGGTTTTATCGAGGTGCCGTCTCCTTTGACGAAATGACCGACCTCCCCAAGGTCCTGCGGCAGAAGCTGGAGGAGCACTGTTTTCTTACAGCTCCCCAGGTGGCCAGAAAGCAGGTCTCTGCCCAGGATGGCACCATCAAATACCTGTGGAGGCTGTCAGACGGAAACTGTATCGAGACAGTTTTGATGCGGTATAAGCATGGGAATACTGTGTGTATCTCCTGTCAGGTGGGCTGCCGGATGGGCTGTGCTTTCTGCGCTTCCACCCTGGGAGGCAAGGTACGGGACCTTACGCCGGCAGAGATGGTGGACCAGGTCCTCTTCACCCAGTTGGACAGCGGGGAGCCGGTCTCCAACATCGTGCTGATGGGGATCGGGGAGCCCCTGGACAATATGGATACGGTGCTGAAGTTCCTGACACTGGTCAACCAGCCCAATGGTCTGAACATCGGCATGCGTCACATCTCCCTGTCTACCTGCGGGCTGGCGGATCAAATTGACAAACTGGCCCAACATAGGTTACAATTAACACTATCGGTCTCCCTCCACGCGCCGGACGATGAGACCCGCTCCCGTCTGATGCCGGTGAACCGGAGCGTGGGCGTGGAAAAGCTGATGGCAGCCTGCCGGCGGTATTTCCAGACCACTGGACGGCGCATCTCCTACGAATATGCAATGATCGACGGGGTCAACGACTCTGACTGGCAGGCTGATCTCCTGGCTCGGCTGCTGAAGGGGACACCCGGCCATGTCAACCTGATCCCGCTCAATGATGTGGAGGAGAGTCCACTGAAGCCCAGCCGCAGGGTGGCCGCTTTTCAGCGGCGCCTGGAGGGGCACGGCGTGACCGTTACGGTGCGCCGCAAGCTGGGAGGCGATATCGACGCCTCCTGCGGCCAGCTGCGCCGAAAGGCCATGGCTCAGACACTCGGCCGGAATGACGGCAGGAAAGAGGCAGATATTCCATGAATGTATGGGGGATCACCCACCGGGGAATGGTACGAGAGCAGAACCAGGATGCGTTTGCCTGCCGGACCCTGCCGGACGGCCGGATCATTGCGCTGGTCTGCGACGGCATGGGCGGCGCCCGGGCGGGCAACATCGCCAGCACCATGGCGGTGGAGCTCTTTATGGAGGAATTCCTTTCACGAAAGGAGGACGAGTCTGACCGGGTCCGGATGGAGCGGGCGGCATCCCGCGCCAATGACGAGGTCTTCCACCGCTCTAATGTGGACATGGAGTGCTCCGGGATGGGCACCACCCTGGTGGCAGCCCTGGCGGGGCCCCACGAGACAGTTATCCTCAACGAAGGGGACAGCCGAGCCTATCACGTCACCCCAGAAGGCATCACCCGGGTCACCAGGGACCACTCGCTGGTGGAAGATCTGGTGGAACGAGGGGATCTGACCCGAGATCAGGCCAGAGTCCATCCTCATAAGAATCTCATCACCCGCGCCTTGGGGGCGGAGTCCCATCTTCGGGCGGACTGTTTCTATCTTCAGGCCCTGCCCGGCCACTACCTGCTGCTGTGCAGCGACGGCTTGAGCAATGTAGTGACCGACCAGGAGTTGCTCTATGAGGTGATCCACGGCGGGGCGGCGGTCACCTGCTGTGAGAGGCTGCTGGATATCGCCCTGAAACGGGGCGCGCCGGACAACGTGACGGCGGTCCTGATTCAGTACGAATAACAGCGACAAAGGAGGCGATTTACCATGGATCAATACATAGGTAAATTACTCGATAATCGATATGAGATCCTGGAGATCATCGGCACCGGGGGCATGGCCCGGGTGTACAAGGCACGCTGTCACCGGCTCAACCGGCTGGTGGCCATCAAGATCCTTCGGGAAGATCTGGCCCAGGACGCGGAGTTCCGCCGCCGCTTCCACGACGAGTCCCAGGCCGTAGCCATGCTTTCCCACCCAAACATCGTGGCCGTTTATGACGTCAGCCGCTCCTCCGACCTGGAATACATCGTGATGGAACTGATCGACGGTATCACCCTGAAGCAGTATATGCAGAAAAAGGGGAACAAGCTGAACTGGCGGGAGGCACTCCACTTTATCACCCAGATCGTCAAGGCATTGGGGCACGCCCACAGCCGGGGCATCATCCACCGGGACATCAAGCCCCACAACATCATGGTGCTGCGGGACGGCAGCGTGAAGGTGGCCGACTTCGGGATCGCACGGGTGGCTTCAGGCGGGCACAGCACCCTGACTCAGGAGGCGCTGGGCTCCGTCCATTATATCTCCCCCGAGCAGGCCAGAGGGAGCCATATTGACGCCCGCTCCGACCTGTACTCTGCGGGGGTGGTGCTCTATGAGATGATAACTGGCCGCCTGCCCTTTGAGGGGGACACTCCGGTCTCCGTGGCCATCCAGCACATCAATTCCATCCCACTCTCCCCCCGTGAGCTGGACCCTACCATCCCAGAGGCGCTGGAGGCCATCACCATGAAGGCCATGGCTCCCAACCCGGACAACCGATATCCCTCCGCAGACGCGATGCTGGCCGACTTGGAAGAGTTCCGTAAGAACCCCAGCATCAACTTTGACTACGACGTGAGCGAGTTCGTGCCCGAGGAGCCGGAAGAGGGCGCCATGACTCAGATCCGCACGCCCCATACGCCGGTGCGCAGCCGTGTGCCGGAGCCTGAACCCCGCAGGCGCCGCTACGAGGAGCCGGAGGAGGAAGAGGAGGAGCCGGAGAACCGTCCCAGGCGCCGGGACCGCCGGCGGGGAGGGACAAACTGGCCCATCATCGCGGCCATCGTTGTCATCCTGGCCTTTGTGGCGGGACTGTTCTACTTCATGTATCAGTTCTTCATCTCCTCCATTCTGATGCCCTCGCCGGACTATACCATCCCCAAGCTGACGGGCTACACCTATGAGGAGGTCCTTCAGGACCCGGAGCTGAGACAGGAGTTCAACATCGTCGTTGGCCAGACGGTGGAAAGCGAGGAGGTTGCGGGGACGATCCTCAGGCAGGACCCTGCTGCCGGGAGCACCGTGAAGTCCAACAACGCAGAGATCACGGTGACGGTGAGCGGTGGACCTGAGGTGATCCAGATGATCGATGTCACCAACCAGGAATATCTGAAGGCCCTGGCCACCCTGCGGGACATGGGGCTGAGCGTGGAGGCCCCCGAATATCAGTTCGATGATGAGGTGCCCGCCAACTATATCATCTCCTATACCCCTGCGGAGGGGACCGAACTCAAGGCGGGGGACAGCGTCCATCTGGTGGTTAGTAAGGGGCCTGAGGCGTCCAAGGTCACGCTGATCTCTTTCGCGGACATGGCCCAGAGCGACGCGGAGAGCCGGATCCGTCTGATGAACCTGGAGGTGGGTGAGATAGAGCATGTCTCCAGTGAAACAGTACCGGAGGGAAAGGTAGTGGAACAGTGGCCGGAGGCTGGTACAGAGGTGGAAGAGGGGAGCAAGGTCAACCTTACCGTCAGTACAGGGCCTGAGAACCCGGACATTCCTCAGACATCAACCAAGACACTCACCATCAACCTGCCGGTGGTGGATGAGACGGACCCTGTCCAGTCCATCAATGTGATGGTCACCAGCGACGACGGAAAGGAAGTTTATAACCGGGATGTAAACCCTCTTATGGAAGTGGCTGTGTCAGTACCGGTCAGTGGGACAGGGAAAGTGACATACAACGTCTATTTCAATGGGAGATTGGACCACGGCGTCACGGTCAACTTTGACGAGTGATATGGCAGAAGGAATGATTTTAAAAGCCCTCAGCGGCTTCTACTATGTGGACGACGGGACTCAGCTGTTCGCCTGCCGGGGGCGGGGGAAGTTCCGCCATGAGAAGGTGACCCCTCTGGTGGGTGACCGGGTGCTGTTTACCCCGCTGGAACACGGGAGCGGCTCGCTGGACGGGATTCTCCCCAGAAAGAATGAGTTCCAGCGCCCGGCGGTGGCCAACGTGGACCAACTGGTCATCATCGTGTCCCAGGCGGTCCCTGCCACCGATCCCTTCCTCATTGACCGCGTGATCTCCATCGCGGAGCGCCGGGGATGTGACAGCGTCATCTGCGTCAACAAGTGGGACTTGGTGCCGGGGGAGGACCTGTACCAGATCTATACCTCCGCCGGCTTCACCACCCTGAAGGTGAGCGCGGAGACCGGCGAGGGGATCGAAGAGCTGCGGCAGGTCATTTCTGGAAAGGTGTCTGCCTTCACAGGAAATTCCGGCGTCGGTAAGTCCAGCATCCTAAATGCACTGGAGCCTGGGATCGCCCTGCAGACAGGGGAGATCAGCGAAAAGCTGGGGCGGGGTCGGCACACCACCCGCCATGTGGAGCTCTACCGGCTGAGCGGCGGGGCTCTGGTGGCCGACACCCCGGGGTTCTCCTCCTTTGATACGGACCGCATGGAGCTTTGCCGCAAGGAGGAGTTGGAGGGCTGCTTCCGGGAGTTTGCCCCTTACCTGGGAAAATGCCAGTTTACCGGCTGCTCCCATGTGAAGGAGAAGGGCTGCGCGGTGCTGAAGGCGGTGGAGGCCGGAGCGATCCAGCCCAGCCGCCACGCCAGCTATATACGCCTGTACGACCAGGCCAAGCAGATCCCGGACTGGGCGCGATAAAATTTTATCAGTGGAACAGTGACACATCGCCTCCCCGTGCATAGACTGGATTAGCCGGAAAACGGCCAGTCTATGCGGAGGGGAGGCTTTCTTATGGGCATCGTCGTGGTACGTTCTCCCAGATGTCTGCGGGGTCTGCTGCGGAAGCTGTTTGGCCTGAAGTGATCCCGGGGCCCAGGGGGCACTGAGTCCTTTTCTGAGGGTGGCATATTTGTCCCTGCCTGTACATATAGTGGTCCCAAAGCGGAATGGCTGACCCGGCGCGGCGGCCCAGGCCGCGCCGACTCGATTTGTAAGGGAGAGGACGATTATGGAGCTTGAGCTCAAACGAGATGCGATCCACTGCTTTGAGACCGTAGCAGACGTCACCATCTGTCAGGAGGAGACCCAGGAGGCTATCGTTCCGGATGCCTGTCCGGACATTCTGCGCATCGTTGAGGTATGCGGTCAGGCGTGCCTCACAGGAAAACAGGCCCGGGAGGGAATGGCCACCGTCTCCGGCATGGTGCGCGCCTCGGTGCTGTATCTGCCGGAGACGGGGGGATGTCTGCGCCATATGGAGCTCAGCGTCCCCTTCACCTGCCAGGTCGAGGCCCCCGGCCTGACCTCCCAGGGGACCATTTTGGCCGATCCCCGCCTGCGGTGGGCGGAGGCCCGGGTGCTGAATCCCAGAAAGATCCTGCTCCGGGTGGACCTGGCCGTGGAGATCAGGGCCTGCCAGCCCTGTGAGCGCACCATATGCCAAGGGGTAGAGTCGGCGGAGGAACATGGTATCCGCCAGCTCCAGGAGGAGCAGACCACCGATCAGATCATAGCCGTGCAGGAAAAACCCTTTACATTTACAGATGGTGTGGACTTGGGGCTATCAGAGGGTGGTGAGCTGCTCAGCCTCCGGGGAGAGCCATCCTGTGAGGAGAGCCGCCTCATTGGTAGCAAGCTGATCTTCAAGGGCAGTGTGGAGCTCCACGCCCTCCTGCGGGACGCGGACGGGACCCTTCGGACAGCCAGGGAGTCCATGCCCTTTTCTCAGATCATCGAAGTTCCTGGGGCCGGAGAGGATGCGGAATGTGAGGTGCGGGTCGTCCTTACCGATCTGAATGCCCCCGCCATTGGGACAACGGTGGGCTCTGCCGAGGTGACGCTGGAGCTCCTGGCCCAGGCGGTGGTGAGGAGCCAGCGGCCGGTCACCATGCTTCAGGATATTTACAGCACCGGATGGATGCTGGAGGTCCAGGCCGAGGAACACACCATGCGCCAGGTGGTGGATCAGTCCATTCGGCCCCAGAGCGTCCGTGAGATCCTGGAGACCACCACCCTGGTACGAAACGCCATAGACGGGTGGCTGTCCCTAGGGGAGATCCGGCAGAGCCGGGAGGGCGACCAGATGATCCTTTCGGCAGAGGTACTCATCACGGCCCTGTATCTGGATGACGGGGAGGAGCTTCAGTCTATCCAGCGCACCGTCCAGACGGACTGCAGGCTGGACTGCCCGGTCCAGGCGGTGTGTCAGTGCTGGTGTACCGCCCCAGGCGAACTGGCCGTGGTGCCGGCGGCCGGCGGACTGGAGGTGCGCTTCACTCTGGAATTCCACTGCCTCTGTCTGGCGGAGCGCAGGCAGGCCGCTATCTCCTCCGCGCGTCTGGGGGAGGAACGGGCCAAGCCGGACGGGACACAGCCCTCGGTGGTGCTGCGTATGGCCGCTCCGGGAGAGCGGCTGTGGGACATTGCGAAAGCGTACGGTACTACCACAGAGGAGATCACCCAAGCCAATGAGCTGGAGGAGGGCTGCCTGCCCACGGGCAGGATGCTCCTGATCCCCCGGGTACGCTGATCTCATCGGCAAGGAGCCGGACCGGGCCTGTCGGCCTGCG
>OLNO01002934.1_pt1 | contig 10886 bp, 13 predicted proteins | sample 1672861 | NCBI WGS metagenome assembly OLNO01 (sample SAMEA3136731, study PRJEB25190) | human gut metagenome | reverse complement strand
AAAAAAAAAACCCCCCCCCGGGGGGGGGCCCCTTTTTCCGTTTTCACTCCATATGGGGCCGTTCGTCGCCCATGAAGAACACCGCCACGGTGCCCTGTCCGGCATGGCTGCCGATGATGGTGCCGATGTCGCACAGGCGTACCTTTCCCTTCAGCTTCGGAAAACGGTCCTCCACGGCGTCCATGACCAGCCGGGCGTCCTCCGGGCACTGGCTGTGGCAGATAAAGCACTTGCCGTCATAGTCCCGGCCGCCCTGGGCGTGCTGCTCCATGGTGTCCACCGTAGTCTCCACGGCTTTTTTCTTGCCCCGCACCTTGCTGTATGCCTTGATGGCGCCCTTGTCGTCCAGCCGCATGATGGGGCAGATGTTCAGCACCGTGGCTACCGTGGCCGCCGCGCCGGATACCCGGCCTGTCCGCCGGAACTGGGTCATATCGCTGGAGAAGAACTGGTGATGCACCTTGTTCCGGTTGTCCAGCACCCACTGGGCCACGGTGTCGATGTCCTTACCCGCGTCCCGCATATCGGCGGCGTAGTCCACCAGCAGGCCGTAGCCGCTGGAGGAGCACAGGGAGTCGATGACGATCAGCTTTTGCCCGGGGTACTTGTCCTTCAGCTCTGCTGCCGCCAGATAGGCGTTGTTCACCGAGCAGGACTGCCCGGACGTGAACGCGATGTGCAGCACATCGCCGCCCTTCTGCAGCAGCTTCTCAAAAAAGTCCATATACCCCGCTACGTTGATCTGGCTGGTCTGGGGCAGCTTGCCCGCCTTCAGAAAGCCGTAAAACCGGGGCAGCGCCGCCGGATCGCGGCCCATGTCGTCGTCATAGGTCTGCCCGTCCACCACGTAGGTGTAAAACAGCACGGGGATGTCCCGGCTCTCCATGTACGAATAGGGCAGGTCCACCGTGGAGCAGCAGCTCAGTGTAAATTTCCGTTCCATTATTTCTCCTTTTTACTCCTTTGTTCTGCTGTGTCTGCGGCAGGGAAGGGGGCACGCAGAACGCCCATTTGTAATACAAGTTCATTATATGGCCCTGCCTGTTTTTGTCAATATGCGCTTTTCACGGATTGCAAAAACCGATGGGATACGCTATAATAACCACCTGACTACAATACAGGGAGCGATCCGTTATGATACTCGTACTGCAAAAGAACACCCCGGAGCCTGCCATCCGCCAGCTGCTGGCCCAGCTGGCTCTGCAAAACGTCAAGGGCGGCTGCGTAGCGGGGGAGACGTCCATCCTCCTGCCCCTGGTGGGAGAGACGTGGCGGCTGGACCCCGCCGCGCTTCAGGCCCTGCCCTATGTGCAGGAGGCCCGTCGCCTGACCCCGGCCTATCACCTGGCCGCCCGGAGCACTCATCCGGAGAATACCGTGGTGCCGGTGGGCGATGTCCGCGTGGGCGCGGATTTCTGCCTGATCGCAGGGCCCTGTGCCGTGGAGTCCGCATACCAGATACAGACCGTCGCCGCCGCCGTAAAGGCCGCCGGGGCCGTCATGCTCCGCGGAGGCGCCTTCAAGCCCCGCACCTCGCCCTACACCTTCCAGGGTCTGGGCGAGCAGGGCGCGGCGCTGCTGGTACAGGCCGGCCGTGATACGGGTCTGCCCACCGTTACCGAGATCACCGATCCCGCCCAGCTGGACACGCTGGCTGATGTGGACGTGCTGCAGGTGGGTGCGCGCAATATGCAGAACTTCGCCCTGCTGAAGGCTCTTGGCCGCACCCGCAAGCCCATCCTGCTCAAGCGCGGCACCTCCGCCACGGTGGAGGAGCTGCTGCTGTCCGCGGAGTATATCCTGTCCGGCGGCAATACGCAGGTCATTCTCTGCGAGCGTGGTATCCGCAGCGGCCTGACCCCCGCCCGCGCCGCCCTGGATGTGTCCGCCGTTCCGGTGCTGAAGCGCCTGACCCATCTGCCGGTCATTGTGGACCCCAGCCACGCCGCGGGCCGCGCCGATCTGGTGGAGCCGCTGGCGCTGGCCGCCGTGGCCGCCGGGGCCGACGGACTGTTGGTGGAGGTCCATGACCGTCCCGCCACCGCCCTGTCTGACGGCGCCCAGTCCCTTACCCCCGCCGCCTTCGCCCAGCTGGCTCAAAAGGTCCGCTGCCTCCGCGAAGCCCTGCAATAAGCAAAAACGACCGCCTCGGCGGTCGTTTTTTACATCCAGCAGCCTAAAGCCTTTTTCCACGGCCGGTACAAACCGTAGCCGATCAGCCCGCCGGCAGTGTTGCAGATCAGGTCGGTGATGTCCGACATCCGTGCTGTGGGCAGCAGAGGCTGAACCAGCTCGATGCACAGGCTCAGCAGAAACGCCGCCCCCACTGTACGGAACACCCCTGCCTTTCCCCGGCGCACCACCGGCCACAGAATGCCGAAGGGCACCGTCATCAGCACGTTTAGAAAGACCTGCCGCTCTGCGTTGCCGTATCCCAGCCGCAGGTCACGGAACGGCTCCAGTACCATGGGCGCGTAGGCATGGTGTATTCCCAGCATGGAGAGCACCGGCAGAACCGTCACCCACAGCACGCCCAGCATATACACGCTGAACACCGTGTACACCAGCACCCGCCGCCGACCTTGCTTCTTCCACCGGCCCAGCAGCAGGAGATACAGCCCCAGCAGCACGATCAGGTCCGGCGCGTACTTGGGCAGCGCCCGTATGAAAATGTCCGCCATGACCGCACCTCCCATCAGTATAGTATGCCCTATTATGCCCGCCTGTCCCGTGAAAGTCAACCCGGTCAAGCAAATCATAAGGCCCCCGCCGTCAGGCGGTGGGCGTGAGGGGAGCGCAAATGCGCGGCCGGGGAGGACAGCTTTGAAAAATCTCCGATCTTCAGCATGGGGGCACCTCCATCGTCTTTCCTTGAGCTCACGTCCATCCTGTACCCTCCCACCATGGCAGAGTCGATAGGGGATATGAAAAAATTTTCCCCGCCCGCAGGCGGGGAAAATGTATGTCATTCCGCCGGGATCCGCACGGTGAATGTGCTGCCCTGCCCGGGCACGCTCTCCACCTCCGCCGTACCGCCGTGGAGCCGTGCGATCTGGCGCACCATGTACAGCCCCAGCCCGGTGCCCTCGCCGCCGCTGCGGGCCGTGTCCACCTGATAGAACCGCTGCCATATCTTTTCCTGCTGGTCCGGCGGGATGCCCTGGCCGTCATCCCGGACAGTCAGTACCGCCTGCTTCGCTTCCCGGCGGACGGCCACACGGACGTGTCCGCCGTCGCTGCCGTACCGGAAGGCGTTGGAAATGAGATTGTTCAGCAGCCGGGTCATCAGTATCACGTCCATCTGCGCCTCCACGTTCTCCGGCGCGTCGCAGGTCAGGACAACGCCCTCCGGCGCGATCATTTTCTGCTGCTCACATACCGCCTCCGCCAGCGCTGTCAGGTCGCCGCGCTCCATGCAGGTCTTCTGGGTGCCCTGTTCCAGCCGCGTGATGTGCAGCAGCTGTCCGATGAGCCGGGACATCTGCTCCGCCTGCCGATGAATGACCGTCATGCCCTCGACGTAGTCCTCTGTGGTCTCCGCTGTACGCTCCAGCGTCTCACATTCTGCCAGTATCACCGTCACCGGCGTCCGCAGCTCGTGGCTGGCGTCCGAGGTAAACTGCGCCTCCGCCTTAAAGGAGCGCTCCAGCCGGTCAAACATATCGTCAAAGGTCCCCGCCAGCCGGTTGATCTCACTTCTGCCTCTGGGCAGGCCGATGCGCCGCGACAGGTCCTCGCCGCCGGAGATGCTCTCCGCCGCCGCGATGACCTTCTCCATAGGCTTGAAAGAACTGCTGGAGATGAGCCAGCCGCCGCCCACGCTCAGCACCACCAGCGCCGGCAGCACCGACCACGCCAGCGGCACGATGACCTCCATCACGCTGCCCCGGGCCGCGCTGTCGATGGTGCCCCGTACCCACAGGCCGCTGCCGCCGATCTCCAGCCAGCAGTCGTACACCAGATACGTCCCGCCGCTGCTGCCGACGACGGTGTGCAGCGCGTTTTTCTCCTTCGGCGCGCCGTCCGATACCTCCGCCGGCGCCGTGCCGAACAGCCGCTGTCCGTCCTCGTCGAAGATCTCCGTGTACACCCCGTGGGCGTACTGCTCCACGTCGCTGAAATCCCAGTCTCCGTGGTCGAATTCCACATCGTCGGCGTTCCGGCCCACCATGTACAGCAGCTCCGCCTCCGGCGGCCGCGTTACGGTGTTGCGGTTCATCAGCATCACGAACACCAGCATCAGTGCCGTGATGGCGATCATCAGCAGGGAGAACCACAGGGTCATCCGCCATTTGATGGATATGTTCCTCATGCATCCTCCTTCAGCACCCAGCCCATGCCCCGCACCGTGTGCAGCAGCTTGCGCTCCCCGGGCAGCTCCAGCTTCTTCCGCAGATAGCTGATGTATACGTCCACCACATTGGTGCCCCCGGCGTAGTCCAGGCTCCACAGGTTGTCCTCGATCTGCTGCCGGGACAGCACCACGCCCTTGCTGCGGATCAGGTATTCCAGCAGGGCATATTCCCGGGCGGACAGCTCCAGCGTCCGGCCGCCCCGCTTCGCTGTCCGGGCGGCGGTATCCACCGTCAGATCGGCCAGAGTGTAGACGTTGGTACTGCCGCTTCCCTTTTTCCGGGTCAGCACCCGCAGCCGCGCCAGCAGCTCGTCCAGGGCAAAGGGCTTGATAAGATAGTCGTCTGCGCCCGCGTCCAGTCCGTCTACCCGGTCGGCTACGGCGTCCCGGGCTGTCAGCAGCAGCACCGGCAGGGCGCTGCCCCGGGCGCGCAGCGTCCGCAGCACCGTCAGCCCGTCCACTTTCGGCATCATGATGTCCAGCACCGCTGCGTCGTAGGCTGCCGCGTCCAGATAGGCCAGCGCCTCCGCGCCGTCCGGTACGCCGTCCACGGTGTAGCCCGCCGCCGTCAGGTTCTTCACCAGCATCCGCCGCAGTTCCGGCTGGTCCTCCGCGATGAGAATACGCATACGCTGTGTCCTCCTTCACAAACTGCCGTCCGGCGGCAATCAAAAATATCCCGCCCGCCCATCGGCGGGCGGGACCTCTCGCTCACACCCAGTATACCAGAAAGTGTTTTCCCTGACAACCCTTACGCCGTCAGCATGGGCAGGTCATCGGCGTCCACACCGCTGTACTTCCGGGTCAGATAGTCCTCGATATACGCCGCCTCCTCCACGGAGCGCAGGTCGGCGAAGCTCTCCAGATGCTTTTCATAGCTGGCGGACACGGTCAGCGTCTCGCCGCAGTGGATCAGCTTCAGCACCACGCCGTTGTCCAGGGTGCGGCTGCTCTCCAGCGCGTAGTTGACGGGGGAAGCCTTTTTGATGATGTGAAAACGTTTCATATTCTTTACCTCCTGAAACCGTATTGTATATGTAGATGGCCTTGTGTTGATGTGTTGTGTGCTTCCTTAGGATAGCCTTATCTTACGTCCGGTTTATTAGAGGAACATTAAAGAAATGAAAATAATTTTTGAACGTCCCGCCCTGCCGCTTTTCAAATCCCGCCCACGGTGGTACAATACCCATAACAGAAATTTTGCCGATAAGGAGGCATTCCCTATGAAAAAGTCTGTTCTCCGTTCCTACGCCCGTCTCATCGCCCGCACCGGCGTCAACATCCAGAAGGGGCAGGAGGTGTTCATCGCCGCCGACCTGGACCAGCCGGAGTTTGTGGCCATGCTGGTGGACGAGTGCTATAAGTGTAAGGCCAAAAAGGTCGTGGTGGACTGGAACTACCAGCCTTTGCAGAAGCTCCACGTCCGTCACCGCAGCCTGACCACGCTCTCCAGAGTGGAGGACTACGAGCTGGCCCGCTGGCAGCACTATGTGGACACCATTCCCTGCCGCATCTACCTGCTCTCCGAGGACCCGGACGGCCTGAAGGGCATCGACCAGGAGAAGCTGGCCAAGAGCCAGCAGGCCAAGTTCCCCGTCATCAAGCCCTACCGCGACCAGATCGAGAACAAGTACCAGTGGTGCATCGCCGCCGTGCCCGGCGAGGCCTGGGCAAAAAAGCTGTTTCCCGGTCTGCGTAAGTCTCAGGCGGTGGAAAAGCTGTGGGAGGCCATCCTCTCTACCTCCCGTGCGCTGGAGGGCGATCCCCAGGCCAACTGGGCGGCCCACAACAAGGACATCCACGACCGCCGCGACTACCTGAACAGCCTGCACATCCGCCAGCTGCGCTACAGGAGCGCCACCGGCACCGACTTCACCGTGGGCATGATCCCCGAGGCCCATTTCTGCGGCGGCAGCGAGCGCAGCCTGCAGGGCATTGTCTTCAACCCCAATATCCCCTCCGAGGAGTGCTTCATCTCCCCCAAGCGGGGCGAGGCCGAGGGTATCGTCTACGCCACCAAGCCACTGAGCTATCAGGGGCAGCTCATCGACAAGTTCTGGATCCGCTTCCACGCGGGCAAGGCTGTGGAGTGGCACGCCGAGCAGAACAACGACCTGCTGACCAAGCTTATCACTATGGACGAGGGCAGCGCCTATCTGGGCGAGTGCGCCCTGGTGCCCTACGACAGTCCCATCCGCCAGTCCGGACTGCTGTTCTACAACACGCTGTTCGACGAGAATGCCGCCTGCCATCTGGCTCTGGGCATGGGCTTTGCCGACACCATTAACGACTTTGAGCACAAGACCCTGGCTGAGTGCCGCGCCCTGGGCGTCAATGACTCCATGATCCACGAGGACTTTATGATCGGCTCCGAGGATATGGACATCGACGCCGTCTGCGAAAACGGCGATGTGGTCCCCGTGTTCCGCCGGGGCAACTGGGCCTTCTGAAATAGCGAATATCCCCCGGCTGCCGCCGGGGGATATTTCTTTTCTGCTGATGCATATACTCTCCCAAAAACAAAAGGGAGGAACGACTATGGCACAGATCGAACCCATCACCTGGTTCCGTAATGCCCACCCGGAGCAGGGCAGCCTGCGGGTGCAGGTATCCGCCGCCCAGGGGATATTCCCCATCCCCGGCGCGTCCGTGGAGGTCTACCGCGACTTCGGCGCGGTGCGGGAGACGTTCTACTCCGGCGTGACCGACAGCTCCGGCATTGCCGACAGGATACTGCTGCCGGCGCTGCCCGCGTCGCTGGGACTGTCGTCGGACACGGCGGGCATCAGCGGCACCGCCTACACCGTGGCGGTGAGCCACCCGGACTACCACTGCCCGGAGCACCAGCAGGTGCTGGTGTTTCCCTGCATCGAGTCCGTGCTGGCGGTGACGCTGCCGCCGCAGCGAGAGGAGGGCTGAGCCGTGCCCTATCCCGTTATTCCGGAGTACATCACCGTCCATCTGGGCGCGCCGGACGCCCCGGCGGAGAACGTCACCGTCACCTTTCCCCGCTATATCAAGGGCGTGGCCGCCAGCGAGATATACCCCACGTGGAACGAGAGCGCCATCCGCGCCAATGTGCTGGCGCAGATATCCGTGGCGCTGAACCGGGTCTATACGGAGTTCTACCGCAGCCGGGGCTATGACTTCGACATCACCAACAACACCCAGTACGACCAGGCCTTCTCCCCGGATAAGGAGACATTCGAGAACATCAACGCCATCGTGGACGACATTTTCAACAACTACATCGTCCGCCGGGGTAACGTGGAGCCGCTGTACGCCCAGTTCTGCGATGGCGTGCGCACCCAGTGCCGGGGGCTGTCCCAGTGGGGGAGCCAGGAACTGGCTGCCCAAGGCCGCACACCCTATGAGATACTCCAATACTACTACGGGCAGGACATCGACCTGGTGTACAACGCCCCGGTGGGGGACAGTACGCCCTCCTATCCCGGACGGCCGCTGACCGTGGGCAGCGTGGGCGAGGACATCCGCACCATCCAGCGGGAGCTGAACCGCATCCGCAAGAACTACCCGGCTCTCCCCGCCGTCGGAGAGACCAACGGCGTCTTCGGCGCGGACACCGCCGCCGCCGTCCGCGCCTTCCAGCGCATTTTCAATTTGACCCAGGACGGCATCGTGGGCAAGTCCACATGGTATCGCATCAAGTCCATCTACAACGGCGTCAAGAGCCTGTCGGAGGTCACCAGCGAGGGCCTGACCATCTCCGAGGCCCAGCGGCAGTTCCCCAAGGTCCTCCGCCTGGGCGACACCGGCATCGGCGTCCAGACCATCCGGTTCTATCTGGCGTTTCTGGGCTTCTTCCTGCCGGAGCTGCCGCCCATCCGCATCACTGACGTGTTCGACGAGGAGCTGCGGGACGCGGTGCTGGCCTTCCAGAGCACCTATGGCCTGACGGTGGACGGCGTGGTGGGGCGGAACACATGGAACACCATCCGGAACGTCTATGAGCAGACGCTCTACCAGCTGCCGCCGGAGTACCAGACCTTCGCCCGGCAGATATACCCCGGCCGTTTTCTGGTGGAAGGCGACACCGGCCCGGAGGTGACGCTGCTTCAGACCCAGCTGAACCGGCTGGCGCAGCGGGACAGCGCCCTGCCCCCTGTGACGGCGGACGGCATCTTCGGCGCGGCCACCGCCGCCGCGGTCCGCACCCTGCAAAGCCGCCTGGGGTACAGTCCCACTGGCGCCGTCGGCCCGGTCCTCTGGTCCTACATCATCACCCAGGGTCAGGGCTACGGCGTGTTTTGAACAAAAAAAGAACCGCCCTCGGGCGGTTCTTTTCCGTATTTCTTACACCATGCGGCAGCTCTCGCAGTCCTCGCAGGCGGGGAACTTACTCTTGTCGTAGGCGATGCCGTTCTTGTCGTAGTAGTCCTTTACCGCGGACTTCACCGCTTCCTCCGCCAGCACGGAGCAGTGCAGCTTGTGGGCGGGCAGACCGCCCAGCGCGTCCACGACCTCCTTGTTGGTCAGCGCAAGCGCGTCCTCGATGCGCTTGCCCTTGATCATCTCGGTGGCCATGGAACTGGAGGCGATGGCGCTGCCGCAGCCGAACGTCTCAAACTTCACGTCCTCGATCTTGTTGTCCTTGATCTTCAGGTACATCTTCATGATGTCGCCGCACTTGGCGTTGCCCACCTCGCCCACGCCGTCGGCGTTCTCGATGGTGCCCACGTTGCGGGGATGACGGAAATGGTCCATAACGGTTTCGCTGTACAATGCCATGAGGGTACACTCCTTTTTATGCGATGATGTAGTCCCGCGCGCCGCTCTGCAGCTCGCGCCAAACGGGGGAAATACCGCGCAGATAGGCGACGGTTTCGGTAACGGCCCGGATCATGTAGTCGATCTCGGCCTCGGTGACAGATTCATCCAGAGAAAGGCGCAGCGACCCGTGGGCCACATCGTGTACCCGGCCGATGGCCAGCAGCACATGGCTGGGGTCCAGGGAGCCGGAGGTACAGGCGGAACCCGACGAAGCACAGATGCCCTTGTCGTCCAGAAGAAGCAGCAGGGACTCGCCCTCGATGCCCTCAAAGCAGAAGAGCAAGCTGATGCGGTAGAGGAAAAGGAAGAGAAATTCATGGAAGAAGAGATGAAAGAAGCTGGCATCAAATAGCAAGCACTTCTCTCCGTGCAAATGCACAACACGAAACTTCTCGAGGCGCTCCCTGTGGGGGCGCCTTTTTTGTAAATACTTGGAGAACGAGAAGTATTGATCTGAAATCCATTTTGATAAAAATACTTATCGCTCGAAAAGTATTAATGGAGCAATAGAACGACCATTTGCGGCCTCTTTGTCTTGTCTCAAAAGAAGTACGCTAGGCTTATGGAATGAACCAGATTCTTTCCTACATAGCGAAGGCAAGTCCTATCCATGCGCTTGATGCGCGGGTGAAGTTGGGGCTGTTGTTGTTCTTTTCGATCGCGCTGTTCTGCATGCGCACGTGGATCGGGTTGGGGATTTTTGCAACGATCCTGCTGGGTGTCATGATTGCTTCGCGCGTTCCGCTCAAGAACTACGGTCGTGTGCTCTTGCCAGCGCTGGCGATCCTCGTCTTCATCTGGGTCTGCAATTCGATCCCCTTCGATGCAGCACGCAGCCTGAATGCGCTCATGTATGTGGTGCGTATCTCGCTCGTGATTATGGCGAGCTTCGCGATCACTTTCACGACCACTTCCACGCAGTTGACCGATGCGCTTGCATCCATCTTGCGCCCTTTGCGCGCACTCAAGGTGCCAGTCGACGACATCGCGTTCACGCTCAGTTTGGCACTGCGGTTCATTCCGCTCCTGTTCGAGCAGCTTGGGCAGATCAAGATCGCGCAGACTTCACGCGGAGCTCAGTTTGGATCGGGCTCCTTATGGAAGCGTCTGAAGACCTGGATGGTGGTGCTCATTCCGCTCTTCATCGGCTTCTTTCGTCAGGCCGATTCGGTGGTAGAAGCCATGGATGCTCGCTGTTATGGAGCGGGGCCGCGCACGAGCCTGAACGCACAAGCGATGCGCGCGGGCGCTTGGGTGCTTCTTGCTGTGGCGCTCGTAGCTTGCGTTCTGTGCGTGCTGTTCCTCTGAGGCATCTTTGGTGGCAGTGATAGCGGAGCGCTCCTTCTTACGCGTTCTGCAGGAATGCATTCCATCCACAAAATGTTGTGCCTCCTTATCCAATAAGGCACACGTTACGCTGGTTTGTGTTGTGGGAGTGGTATCATGGTTTGAGCTTGAACCACAAGCTCATGCAAGCAAATCAAGGAGGAATTCCATGGGCATCATCGTTGATGTTTACGGTCGTGAGGTTTTGGACTCCCGCGGCAATCCGACAGTAGAAGTTGAAGTCACGCTCGATGACGGTTCGATGGGTCGCGCTGCGGTTCCCTCAGGCGCTTCCACGGGCGCATTCGAAGCGGTCGAGTTGCGCGATGGCGATTCCGAACGCTACCTCGGCAAAGGCACTACAATGACCATAGCAGTAGACTTTGACGGTACTATTGTTGAGCACAAGTATCCG
>OLNO01002933.1_pt1 | contig 10888 bp, 8 predicted proteins | sample 1672861 | NCBI WGS metagenome assembly OLNO01 (sample SAMEA3136731, study PRJEB25190) | human gut metagenome | reverse complement strand
CCTTATCAGGTATAGGTGAAAACTGATTACCCTTAATTAGTTTTCCGCGACAAAAGTACTCTTTATTTTCTATACCGTTGTTTTTTAATATCTGTTTTTAACGATGTTTTTCTCTAATTAATATAGGTGTAAAGCTCAAAATTACTTCAGATGGGTGCGAAACAGGCGGGGGCAGAAAAAAGATGATAAAAAAACAGTGATCCGGAAAATTCCGGACCACTGTCCCTGTTGTCATGGAATCTTGTTTCACATATTCACTTTGTGGCGTACGGGGGTCAGGATGAAACTGAATTCATAATCCTGATAAGGTACACGGTATTTCTCCAGTGGAAGTGTTCCCCAACTGTTGACACATCCCAGACCCATCTGTACTTTATCGATGCAAAGGTTAGTGAAAGGAGCTTTCGCTACTTCAGGAGAGTGGCGTTGGTCTTTTTGTACTCCGTCATCCAAAGACTCGATGCTATAGTTCAAGGCAGAGGCGGAGAAAGGAGCGTCACCTACAAACTGCAGACCGTTTCCGCTGATATTCAATACTCTCCACCAGCGCAAATCGGTTTTGGTACCGGTTTCTTGCGGACGGATGTACGGGTAGAACTGTTCGGCAACTGTCTGGCGATATTTGCCAATTAAAGTAGAGTGATTGCGGTCGGCATAATTTTCAACCGGACCACGGCCATAATATTCCACTTCATTGAAGTTTTCGGGCATTTGCATTTGCATGCCGAAACGGAACATATCAGAAACCTTTTCTTCTTTGCCGGCTTCCATCTTTTGAGTTACTTTGACCGCTCCCTCATTGTTGATAACATAAGTCAGGAATAGTTTTCCTTTTACAGCTTTCATTTCATATTCAGCCTGAACGATTGCCTGTTCGTTTTCGATACTTTGTTTCAATGAAGTCAACTTCAGTCCCGGATTTTTCCAGACAGCATACCGGTGCTGTAATCCTGCTCCATAATCATTATCGGTAGGAGCACGCCAGAAGTTAGGAGTCAGTTGAGCTCCCGGATTTAATAATTGCATACCATCTGCTTCGTAACGAGAGAGATATCCATTGTGCTTATTGAATTCGATTATGAAGTTTTCGCCTTCTACAATCAGATAATTATGGTCGTTGTCCTTAATGACCGGTACGACAATGTCAAGATTAGATGCTTTCTGGTTCTTTAATTCCAATGCTTTGGCTGTATACGGACGGATGGTCAGCTGGTCATATGCCACTGTACTTCCTGCCGGCATCAGTGTTTCGGCAGCTTTCAACTTATAAGTTACGTTGAGCAACAACTCTTTACATGGACAGATCTTTTCCGTATTCAGATTCAGTTTGAGAGTCGCTGTTTGTTGGGGAGCCACGTTCAGGTCCTGAACGACTCCGGTTTGCATTACTTCACCGTTTGCCAGTAATTGCCACTCCATATAATAAGCGGACAAATCGCGGAAGAAGTTTTCGTTATATACCTTTATTTCTCCCTTTGACAGATCGCCGGGAGTAGTCCAGATTGACTGGTAGAAGTATCCCACTTCATGGGCATGCGGGTTGGGGCGACGGTCGGGGCTGATCAGTCCGTTGTCGTTAAAATTATTGTCCGAAGCATCGTATTTATTGAAGTCACCGCCATATCCGTAGATGTCTATTCCATCCTTATTTTTCCAATGGTTCGACTGGTCTACAAAGTCCCAGATAAAACCGCCCTGATATTTGGGATATTTGCGTATCAGATCCCAATACTCTTTGAAGCCCCCTTGCGAGTTACCCATAGCATGAGCATATTCACATTGGATCAAAGGTTTGTCTATATTGCCTTCGCTGTACTTCTTGCAGGCGTCATAATCGTAATACATCGGGCAGAAAATGTCTGTAAATTCATTGGTACCCGCCTGCTCATATTGTACGGCGCGTGTTTTGTCCTCGTTTTTGATCCATGTATAGCACTGTTCGAAGTTCGGGCCGTATCCGGCTTCGTTTCCTAATGACCAGAAAATGATAGAAGGATGGTTATACCCTCTCTGTACATTGCGTTGGTTGCGTTCCATGTGTGCTTTTTTGTAAGATGGATTTTTGGCAAGTGTTTCTTTGCCATATCCCATTCCGTGCGACTCGATATTGGCCTCTGCCACTACATAGATACCGTATTGGTCGCAAAGGTCATACCACAGATTGTCGTCCGGATAGTGACAGGTACGTACCGCGTTAATGTTCAGCTGCTTCATACGCAGAATATCTTGCAGCATGCGTTCACGGGAAACCACGTATCCTCCGTCCGGATCCATTTCGTGGCGGTCGGCACCTTTAAAGAGCACCGGTTGCCCGTTCACCAGTATCTGTCCGCCCTTCAATTCAATTTTGCGGAAACCTACTTTTACCGGGATCACTTCCAGCGTGTTGCTGCCGTTTTTCAGGGTTGCAGTCAGTGTATATAAGTTGGGTGTTTCTGCTGTCCATTTTTCAGGATTGCTCACGTCCATGACAACAGACTTTTGTCCATTTCCGTTAACCTGTGCCGTAGCAACACTTTTTCCTGCCGGATCTGTCAGGTTCAACTCTACTGTTCCGCTTCCGTTCAGATTGAGTGCCACGTTCAGTGTACCGTTTGTATAATTGCTGTCCAAGTCGGGAGTTACACGGATATCTTGAATATATTTTTTATTGCGGCTGTACAAATAGCAGTTACGTCCCACTCCCGAGTAGCGGAAAAAGTCCTGATCTTCCAGGTACGTACCGTCACACCAGCGGAATACCTGAAACGCAATCAGGTTCTTGCCCGGTTTCAAATATTTGGTCAGGTTAAATTCAGCTTCCAGTTTACTGTCTTCACTATATCCCACATATTTACCGTTGACCCATAGATACATGTTTGAAGTGACCGAACCAAAGTGGGCGAATATTTCTTTTCCTGACCATTCGGCAGGAATAATGATTTCTTTCCGATACGATCCTACATGGTTGTTTTCTATGGGCACATAAGGAGGATTGTTTTTGTATTGGCTTCTCCAGGCGTAACCTACGTTGACATAAATCGGATCACCGTATCCGTTCATTTCCCAAACGCCGGGGACTTTCATCTGTCCCCAACCTTTATCATTATAGTCTGTCCGGTGGAAGTCGGTCGGTCGCGCATCTGCATTTTTCACCCAGTTGAATTTCCAGATGCCATTCAGGGTCATAAAGTTGCTTGAGTTTTCCTTATCGGCTTTTGCGGCTTCTTCACTTGAAGAGTAAGCAAAGTAATTGGTGTGCATCGGTGCACGGTTTACCGCATTAATTTCGGGGTTTTTCCATTCGTCATGTTGAGCCATGGTCGCCAGGCTACACATCGCCAGGCAGCAAGTCAGCAGTTGTCTTTTCATGGGGTTAATCTTATTAGGTTTGTAAATTGTTGGTCAAAGATACGTTTTTTGTCTTGTCGGACAGAGTCTTTTTGGATAAATTAGTGTAAAGTATAGCATTAATTAATGGATAAGGCTTATTTTTGCAGCATGTTAAAAGACAATATATATAGAAAAAAACGACTCATCCGTAGTCTGTTGGGAGTTGCTGCTCTGGTAGCTACCCTTTATTCTTGTGCCAGTATGGGACGTCCGGATGGGGGACCTTTTGATGAAACTCCACCCCGCTTCATCGGCAGTACGCCGGCAGCAGGAGCCGTAAATACTAAAAAGTCAAAGATTGTCCTTGATTTCGATGAGTTTATTAAACTTGAAAAGGCCAGTGAAAAGGTAGTGGTTTCGCCTCCCCAGTTGCAACAACCGGAGATTAAACCCGGAGGGAAGCGGATTACTGTAAACCTGCTCGACTCTTTGAAGCCCAATACCACCTATACAATCGATTTCTCGGATGCGATCGTCGATAACAACGAGGGCAATCCGCTCGGTAATTTTGCGTTTACATTCTCTACAGGGGCCTCTATCGATACAATGGAGGTATCGGGCACCTTGCTTGAAGCTTCTGATCTGGAACCCATTAAAGGTATGTTGGTGGGACTACATTCCAACCTGAATGACTCGGCTTTTACCAAACTTCCTTTTGATCGTGTAGCTCGTATCGATAGTCGTGGACACTTCACGATTCGTGGGATTGCACCGGGCAAATATCGTATTTTCGGTTTAATGGATGCCGATCAGAATTTCTTCTATAACCAAAAAGGTGAAGCGGTGGCTTTCAATGACTCGCTGATTATTCCCCGCTTCGAAGAGCGGATACGCCAGGATACTGCCTGGGTCGATTCACTGACCATCGATACGATTGTTGAGCAGAAATATACCTACTTCCTGCCCGATAATATTGTGCTTCGCTCATTTAAAAAGCCTTCTGTTTCACAATACCTGGTTAAGAGCGAACGCCTTACTCCGAATAAATTTTCTTTGTATTTTTCGGCTCCGGCAGATTCTTTGCCTGTGTTGAAAGGCTTGAATTTCGACGAGAAGGATGCTTTTGTGATAGAAAAGACATTCCGCAACGACACTATTCATTATTGGATACGCGACTCTTTGCTTTATCAGCAAGATACACTTACGTTGAGCCTGAACTATTTGTACACTGATACGTTAAATCAATTAGTTCCTCGTACGGATACGCTAAGGTTGGCCGCAAAGAAAGTGAAGAAAGAAGAGCCTAAAAAGAAAAAGAAGAAAGACGATGAGCCGGAACCGACTAAGTTCTTGTCGGTAAACACACACGCTCCTTCGTCTATGGACGTGTTCGATTATATCACCATGACTTTTGAAGAACCGGTAGCCCGCTTTGACAGTGCGGCTATTCATCTTCGCCAGAAAGTAGATACGATATGGACCGACGTTCCTTTTGAGTTCGAACATGATTCGCTCGATGTGCGCCGCTATAACCTCTATTATGATTGGGAACCCGGAGGCGAGTATGAATTTGCCGTCGATTCCACAGCTTTTCATGGCATTTACGGGCTGTTTACCGATAAGATAAAGCAAGCCTTCAAGGTTCGTCAGATCGAAGAATACGGTAATGTGTTCCTCAACATAACCGGAGCAGATTCTATCGCTTTTGTCGAACTGTTGGATAATCAGGATAAAGTTCTTCGCAGGCGTCCGGTGATTGACGGGAGAGCGGAGTTCTACTATCTGAATCCCGGCAAATACGGAGCCCGGTTGGTAAACGATACCAATGGCAACGGAGTGTGGGATGCCGGTGACTATGAGAAGGGCATACAGCCTGAGATGGTATACTATTATCCGCATATTATTGAATTTAAAGCAAACTGGGATGCTACTCAGGACTGGAATGTGACAGCTGTGCCTCTGGATAAGCAAAAGCCGGACGAACTTAAAAAACAGAAACCAGATGAAGACAAGAAGAAAAAGACCCGAGATAGTCAAAACGCAAACCGTAGCCGCCGCAATTAGGCGGAAAGAGTGGATATGTCTTATTATCGCCCTGCTTTTTGCTTTCCCATCATCGGGCAATGCCCAGTGTGAAGCAAAGAACGATGCGTTTAAGTCCGGTGAGCACGTCATGTACGAACTTTATTTCAACTGGAAATTCATTTGGAAGAAAGTGGGACTTGCCAGCCTTACTACTAACTCGACGACTTATCACTCCGAGCCGGCCTATCGGGTCAATTTATTGGCCATTAGCAGTAAAGAGGCCGACTTCTTCTTTAAGATGCGGGATACGCTGACAAGCGTCATGACTGAAAAACTGGAACCCCGCTATTTTCGGAAGGGAGCCGAAGAAGGAAAACGTTATACCGTCGATGAAGCCCGTTTCTCGTTTCGGGAGGGCATGTGTTATGTCAATCAAAAACGGGTGCGTAAAGACGGGAGTATCACCGAGACGGAGCAAAGTGACAATCGTTGTATCTATGATATGCTTACTATTCTGGCGCAGGCCCGTTCGTTCGATCCAAAGGAATATACCATCGGTCAACGTATCCAGTTCCCGATGGCGACGGGGCGTAGAGTAGAAGAACAGACCCTGATTTACCGGGGAATTAAGAAGATTACTGCCGAGAACGATACTACCTATCGCTGCCTGATATTCTCACTCGTGGAATATAATAAAAAGGGAAAGGAGAAAGAGGTCATAACGTTCTATGTGACGGACGACCGGAATCACCTTCCGGTACGTCTGGATATGCACCTTAACTTTGGTTCGGCCAAGGCATTCCTGAAGAGTGTCAGTGGTTACCGACATCCTCAGACTTCTATTGTCACAAAGTGAACGGAACTTCGTCTTTTTTGCGGAATACGCTCGACTCGAAGGTAGCTATCAGTCTGCCTTCCTGATCGGTTACATCTATCTGATAATAACCTGTGCTGCGTCCGGTATAGCGTTCGCGTGCTTCGGCATAGAGTGTGTCTCCGGGGCCGCTGGCGCGCAAGAAAGTGATATTGGAAGAGAGCGAAAAGGCCAATATGCCATGTGAGTTAGCTGCTGCCGCAAGTGCCAGATCGGCTAAAGTAAAGATGGCGCCTCCCTGTGTCCGTTGTCCCGCATTCAGATGTTCGGGTTTTATTTCCAGTTTTGCTTTGCTGTATCCTTCTCGTATCTCGATCAGCTCTACACCCGCATTGGTGGCAAACAGGTCGTTTTTGAAAAATTCTTGTGCTGTCATTTTTATATCTGTTCTGAATTAGCCACAGAGGACGCGGAGCATACAAAGCTATTACTTTGTTCCCTCCGCATCCTCTGTGATGTTTTCTAAATACAACTTTCTGAAGCTTTTTATTTATTCAGTTTCCACTCAAATCCGTCCTTAGTATCTTTAATTTCGAATCCCAATGCAGTCAGTTCGTTACGGATCAAGTCACTGGTTGCCCAGTCTTTGTTGGCTTTTGCCTTCACACGTTGTTCCAGCAGCATATCGACCACTTTTCCATAAGCGGCTTCACGTCCGTCCGACGAACCGATTTCTTCTTTCAGACCCAGGATATCGAAGCAGAATGTATGGAATACTTCTTTCAGGTCTTTCAGGTCATCGGCAGAAATGGTGTTGTTGCCGGCAATGATATTATTGATCATCTTGGCTCCGTCAAAGAGATGTGAAATCACAATCGGAGTATTCAGGTCATCGTTCATTGCTTCAAAACACTTCGTGCGCAAGCTTTTTACATCGACGTTCGAAGTAGCTGCGGGAGTGATTTTTTCCAGACTGTCTACTGCTTCCATCAGTCGGCTCAGTCCCTTTTCTGCTGCTTGCAAGGCTTCGTTGCTGAAATCCACCGGACTGCGGTAGTGTGCCTGTAAGATAAAGAAGCGTATGGTCATCGGGCTGTAAGCCTGAGTCAGCAATTTGTGCGAGCCGCTGAAGAATTCATCCAGCGTGATGAAGTTTCCGAGACTCTTGCCCATCTTGGTGCCGTTGATGGTGATCATGTTGTTGTGCATCCAGTAGTGAACCATATCGTCACCCTGTGAAGCTACCGACTGTGCGATTTCACATTCGTGGTGCGGGAAGATAAGGTCCATGCCTCCTCCGTGAATGTCGAAGTGTTCGCCCAGATACTTACGTCCCATAGCTGTACACTCGGCATGCCAGCCGGGGAAACCGTCACCCCATGGTGAAGGCCAGCGCATGATATGTTCCGGTTGTGCCCGTTTCCAAAGAGCAAAGTCGGCAGGATTATGTTTTTCTTCCTGGCCGTCCAGCTCGCGGGTTGTATTCAGTACATCGTCCAGGTTACGTCCCGAGAGTTTGCCATAATGGTAGTCTTTATTGTATTTGGCTACATCGAAATATACCGAACCCTGGCTTTCGTATGCATAGCCGGCATCCAGAATCTTTTTTACCAATTCTATCTGTTCGATGATATGTCCCGAGGCATGTGGCTCAATGCTGGGGGGAAGTACGTTCAGTGCCTCCATGGCTTTATGATACCGGTTCAGGTAGTATTGCACTACTTCCATGGGTTCCAATTGTTCCAGACGGGCTTTCTTGGCAATCTTATCTTCGCCTTCATCTGCGTCATGTTCCAGGTGGCCTACGTCGGTAATGTTACGCACGTATCGCACTTTATAACCCAGCCGGGTGAGATAACGGAAAAGTACGTCGAACGTGATGGCCGGACGGGCATGTCCCAGATGTGCATCGCCATATACCGTCGGTCCGCAGACATACATGCCCACATGTGGAGCGTGCAAAGGCACAAACAGCTCTTTTTTTCTATCTAAAGTGTTGTAAATGGTCAGTTGATGTTCCATAACGTTTGAGATTTATTCTGTTTTAAACCACAAAGTTAGAATAAATAATTTGAATTGGGACGTGTTCTGCCGGATTATTCTCTGTAAGTATATGTGTCTGATGTAAGATCGGGCCACTCATACGAAAAATGCATTCCGATCTTCCATCTTCCACCTTTTTCTGTTTACTTATCTAATTATCAACGAAATGAATGGGTGGAAGATAGCGTTTTCAAGCCGTTTATCTTCCACTTTCATCTTCCATCTTCCACCCACTGTTTTTGATGGATAAGGTATTGATCTGTAATTGTATATAGCGTGCTATCTATCTGTTTATGCCGTTTAAAGCATTTCCTTTTCCTTAGTATCTTTAGTGAAAATGGTCCGGACTTTATCTCGTCCCGCATGCCCGGGCCCATAAGCCCGCATACCTGTGCCCATGAGCCTGTATACCCGGGCCCACCGGCTCGGGTATACGGGCTGAGATAAGTTTAGTATGATGAATGATAATATACTTATATATAACGCGTTAATATCATGGAGAAATCAACTTGCTTTCTTATTAATTTCTGTGTTTAAGCTGTTGTCTCCCCCTTCTCGGGTGCTTTTGTAAAGAACTTGTTTACGACCGCAGCTACACCGTCCTCCTCGTTGCTAAGGGTAATGTAGTCGGCGGCTTTCTTTACCGGTTCCTGTGCATTGCCCATGGCTACACCCAATCCGGCAAATTGAATCATTGAAAGATCGTTGTAGCCGTCGCCTACAGCCACTATCTCTTCCCGGTTCATGTTCAGCTTGTTAAGTAAGACAGATAAAGATTGTGCCTTGTCTATTCCCTGTGGTACCAGTTCGAGGAAGAAGGGCTCCGAGCGGTAAACACTCAGTTGACCTTGCAGTTCTACCGAAAGTTCGGCTTCAATGGGAATCAGACGATGTGGCTCACCCACAATCAAGCAAATAGGAAGCCGGAGTCGGATATCTTTCAGAAAATCCTTGGAAGGATATATCTGCATTTTATTGAGGAAAGCCTCTTTCCGGACATACACGTCATCGGGATATTCAGTGATGATATATTGCCGGTCGTAAGTCAGGATAGGGAGTTGGTTGCGTGTGGCGCATTCGTATAGCCGAGGTATCACTTCGTCCGGCAATACATTGGCATAAACGATCTCTCCGGTACTCCAGTCGATAATTTCTCCGCCGTTATAGGAGAGGATAAATCCGCCGAACTCCTTCATGCGCAGTTCGTCGGCCAAGGGTGCAATGCCGAAGGTAGGACGTCCCGATGCAAGTATCAGTTTCACACCCTGTTGCTGTACACGTATCAGTGCTTCTCGGTTGCGTGGAGTTATCTCTTTTTTAGCGTTGGTCAGTGTTCCGTCCAAGTCGAGTACGAGGAGTTTGTATTTCATCAGTCGCTTTTGTTTGGTTTTTGAGGGTGCAAAGGTAGTGGTTTTTCTGAGATGAATATTGAATTAACTTAGATTTACTGAGAGCTTATAACCATTTCTGGGTATAGTTACGAGTTCTATGGTAGGGTCAATAGACAGGTATTTGCGTAGTTTTGATATTAAATTATTTATTCCTTGTTCATTTCCATTTACTTTCCCCCATAGTTCTTCTTCTATTTGCCGACGTTCAACAAGTTGTTCTTTATAAGCAACCAAAAGTTTAAGTAGTTTGTATTCTGCAGTTGTTTAATCACTCTCAATTCTTTAGTGCATAGCAATTGGGTGTCTGTGTCTAATAAAAGAGAACCTATCTTTATTTGATATGGATGTGAAATCGCGTATCTTTTGATATATGCAATTAATTCATCAATTTCAAGAGGTTTTTTCAGATAAGCTACTGCACCTGCACTTAGTGCTTGGACTACCAATTGGCTATTTGAGTGTGAAGATATAAATAATATAGGAGTATTAGGGGCTATTGCCTTCAATTCCGGGACAGCCTCAATGCCATTTTTATTTCCGATTTCTACGTCGAGTACGATCATGTCTGGATGTGTTTCTACGATACAAGCCTTTGCTCCGTTTAATGAAGTTTGATAAAGAACTTCATAACCTTCTTCCTGCATAATCCTGGTACATATATGTCCAAGTGCGATATCGTCATCAATAAAAAAAATTTTGAGTTTTTTTTCCATCTTTTTGTCTTATTTTGAAATATAAAAAGTAAACGTACTTCCTTCATTTTCTCGACTTCTTAGTCGTATTTTTCCACCGTGTGCCTGAATTATATATTTAACGTATGATAATCCTATACCATATCCTTTCTGGATTTGCGATGTTTCTCGGGGAACCTGATAGTACTGACTAAATATCTTCTTTTGGTATTTATGAGCGATTCCCCAGCCATTGTCTTTCACTTCTATTTGTATGCCTTGACTAATTTCAACTATTTTTATTTGTATTTTCACTCCATCATTAGAGTATTTTAGAGCATTTTCTATTAGGTTCTTTATGGCATTCTCTATGTAGAGTTGATCGGCTAAACACTCTATGTTTGGTGACTCGTTCACTATTTCAATACTATGTGGTTTTGAACTTAAGTCTACACAGATATTTCCGATGGCTGTTTTAATTACTTCTTCTATGTTTATTTTTGTCCTTTGTAAAATGATGTGCTGTGTTGTACCTCTGGCACAGATTAATATGGACTCAATTTGTGTTGTTAAGTGTTTGGCTCGTTTGATAACTTCGTTCATTAGTTGTTTCTTTTTGTGGTCTGATTCAT
>OLNO01002927.1_pt1 | contig 10906 bp, 10 predicted proteins | sample 1672861 | NCBI WGS metagenome assembly OLNO01 (sample SAMEA3136731, study PRJEB25190) | human gut metagenome | reverse complement strand
GTGGCACAAATGGCTGACGACCTGTACGGGGGCTACGCCCCTGCGACCCCATTTTTATCAACGATAGAGGTTTTTCGACAGACTGAAGAACGCACGATTTCTCGTGCGCTCTGAACCTATTGAATTTTATCCAATCTGCAAATTACGGTTATTCTTCCGAAACCACCGTTTTGATATGAAGTTCCTCAAGCTGCTTGTCATCAACTGCCGACGGGCACTGCGACATAAGCTCGCTTGCGTCCTTTACCTTCGGGAAAGCGACTACATCTCTCAGGCTGTCTGCACCGCAAAGGAGCATCGAAAGCCTGTCAAGACCTATACCAAGACCGCCGTGCGGAGGTGCGGCATACTTGTATGCGTCAACAAGGAAGCCGAACTTTTCTTCAATCTCCTTATCGGTAAGACCGAGAAGTCTGAACATTCTCTCCTGAAGCTCGGGGTCAGTGATACGGATAGAACCACTGCAAAGCTCAATGCCATTGAGTACAAGGTCATAAGCCTTAGCTCTTACCTTGCCCTTGTCGGTATCAAGATACTCAAGGCACTCCTCCATAGGCATCGTGAACGGATGGTGCATAGCAAGCCAGCTTTCCGACTCATCGTCCCACTCGAAGAACGGGAACTCGGTAATCCATAAGAAGTTGTATCCGCTGTCGGGTACTATGCCTATCTGCTTGCCGACCTTAAGACGCAGAGCACCGAGTACAGGGAGCGTAACCTTGTTCTTGTCCGCAACGATAAGCACTACGTCTCCCTTTTCACAGCCGAGGTGCGAAAGTATAGCGTCAAGTTCGCCTTCTTTGAGGAACTTTGCAAACGAACAGTTCGGAGCGTCATCGTGCCAGCGGATATATGCAAGACCCTTTGCGCCGATGCCCTTTGAGAACTCGGTCAGCTTGTCGATTTCCTTTCTTGTAATAACACCTGCTGCATTCTTTGCAACAATTGCTCTTACACTGCCGCCTGCGGCAATAGCCGAAGAAAATACCGAAAACTCTGTATCCTTTACAATATCGGACAGATCCTGTATCTCCATACCGAAGCGTGTATCGGGCTTATCCGAGCCGTAACGTGACATAGCGTCGTTATATGTCAGTCTGGGGAGCGGAGTTGTAATATCAACATCAAGCACATCCTTCATCAGCTTTTTGATGAAGCCCTCTGTAAGCTCAAGTATCTCGTCAACATCCATAAATGACATTTCAAGGTCTATCTGCGTAAATTCGGGCTGTCTGTCAGCACGAAGGTCCTCATCTCTGAAGCATCTCGCAAGCTGAATATAGCGGTCAAAGCCCGAAATCATAAGTAACTGCTTGTATATCTGGGGCGACTGCGGAAGCGCATAGAACTTGCCCTCGTGAACTCTTGACGGTACAAGATAATCTCTTGCTCCCTCAGGAGTTGATTTCATCATCATAGGTGTTTCTATTTCAAGGAATCCGTTGTCATAGAAATATTCACGGGCTGTCTTTGCGATCCTGTGACGCATTATAAGGTTATCCTGCAGCTTCTTTCTGCGAAGATCGAGGTATCTGTACTTAAGACGAAGCTCCTCGTTTGTCTTTGTATCGTTAACTATCTCAAACGGCGTTGTCTGAGCCATTGAAAGTATACGAAGGTCGGTAACGAGAATTTCAACGTTGCCTGTCTTTATATCGTTGTTCTTGCTCTCTCTTTCACGCAGAAGTCCCTGTGCCATAAGCACATATTCGCTCTTTATCTGCTTTGCTTTTTCAAATACGGCAGGCTCTGTTGTATCATCGAATACAAGCTGAACAATGCCTGTGCGGTCACGCAGATCAACGAACATAAGGCTGCCCTTATCTCTTACTCTCTGTACAAATCCCGCAACGGTAACGGTACTGCCGATACCCTCGACCTCGCCGCAATAATGTGTGCGCTTAAGACCTTTCATTGTGTCTAACATAAAATCTATACCTTTCCTACGGTTCTACCCGTTTATTTCCAACCGACAGACATAAGCGTCTGACGATAAACCTTTACAATTATAGCATTTTTCTGTCGGCTTTTCAAGTAGTGAGGCGAAAAAAAGCAACCGCAGAAAACTGCGGTCATTATATATTTCTGCTTTTTACTTTGCTTCAGACCGTCTTTTTTAATCCCCCGAATCAACAGAGTTTGCGCTGATTTTGTCCGATATTGCTTTCTCTGCCTTCTCAGGGTCTTCCGACGCTATAAGAAAGCACAGATTTCCCTTTTGGAATACCACCGTCCTGCTTACGATTTTTTCCTGCTCAGGATATGTTCCGAACTGCTTTATAAGGCTGTCTTTCCTGCTTTGCAGTGCGGCTTTCACGCCGTCTGTGTCATCTGCACGCACAGCAATTATCTCCGACAGCTCAACGCTTATCGCCTGCTGATATACGCAGTAATCTGTGATGCCGTATTTGCTGAAATCCATTATTGTATCAAGCAGTGTGCTGTCCGTTGCTTTTACCATTTCGGGAAAATCGCCGCTGTTAAGCGCTGTGAGTACAAGACCCTCGCAGGAAATATCATCGTCAGCCACCTTAGTTACCGTCCATTTTGTAGATGAACGGGAGGAGCTGTCCTCCTGCTGTACCGAGGATGAAACATCATTGGCACAGCCGCAGAGCGTTGCGGCAATGATTACGGCTATTAATACAGCGAGTGCTTTCCTCATTTGCTTTTTATCCTCTCAAGATTTGCCAAAAGCGCATCTGGGAGCTTGTGCTTATCCTTGTCGTACCAAGGCAGATCCTCACGCATTATAACATCGGGATGAGCCATAACACGCTTCATAAAGTCCTCTGTCATATATTTTTCGTTTATCACAGTATAGCCGTCTTTGTCAAAAACAGGCTTGTATCCTTCCCTCTTGTAGACAAACTCTCCCCACCACGGGAGCCACCACAGCCACATGGCGTTGTCCTTTTTCATCTCATCGGGATCGGGGATATAGCCGCATTCGGACAAGGTTATCATCTTGCCGTGTGCAAGCTCGGTCATATATTCGAATCTCTGCTTCTGGGAAGAATGATCGTATTCCTTTACCGAATAAATATCATCTCCGCAGATGTCAAACGTGTCCGGGCTTACCTCCATACACTTGTCCTGACCGTTCCATACCCATATAAGATTGGTCAGCTTGTGATAATTTTCCATACGGTCAAAAATCATATACCACAGCTTCTTATACGCTTCACGGTGCTGTTCGTCGTGGTTTCCCCACCAGAACCAGTTGCCGTTTGCCTCGTGCAGAGGCCGCCACAGCACAGGTATATCAAGCTGTGCCATACGCTTAAGCTCAGCTGATACCATATCAATCTCACGGATAATAAATTCATATTCCGCAGTGCCTTCGGTTACGCCCTTGCACAGATCAAAACAGGTCTTGTGATCGTAGCCGGTCGTCTTGTAGTAGAACGATGAGCCTTTTGAATAATCGTTCATATCGTTCGGAGCGTACCAGTGCCAGCACATTGTGACAATGCCGCCGCACTGAGTAGCCCATTTTATCGCCCTGTCTACCTGATCGTCCGTTTTCTTGCAGGAGCTTACCCCCATAAAGTCATATCCTCTCACGGCGGGGAGCTTTCCCGTCAGATGATAGTACACAAGATCCTCGACTTCTTCGCTTTGCAGATACTGCTGACCTGCCAGATGTTTTTTACCGTCAATGCTTTTAAGGTATTCAAAAAGCATTTTTGTGTTTTTGCTTGCCTGCTTTGAAACAAGCTCAGCGTTTAAATCTGTAGTATACGCCATAGTTCCTCACATTATATCTTTATTTGTTCTTCTGCTCCTGTAACGTTCTTACCGTTCTGAGAAGGAATTTTGTCGGAGCAAATCTTGAGCCTGCCGCAGCCGCCTTGGTGGTAACGCCGGGGATTATCAGCAGATCTCCGCATAAAAGACGCTCGATAGCATAGTCCGCAACATAAGCCTCGTTCTCGCTCGGTATTCCGAAGCTCTTTACGCCTGCAACGCTGTTGAATTCGGTATCTACGGGTCCGGGGCAAAGTGCGCTTATCACTACCTTGCTGCCTGTGCTTCTCAGTTCCTCGTAGACCGCCTTGGTAAGCTGTACGACATAGTTTTTTGTCGCATAGTATGTCGCAAGCAGAGGTCCTGCCATAAAGCCTGCAACAGACGCAGTGTTAAGGATATATCCGCTGTTTCTTGCGGCAAAATCACGCAGGAACAGCTTTGTCAGAATATGAACAGCCTTTATATTGACGTTTATCATCGAAAGCTCGTCTTTAAGATCTGTTTCAAGGAACGGACCGTACAGACCGAATCCCGCATTGTTAAAGAGAAAATCAATTTTATATTCCTTTACCCTGTCGTAAAGCTCGAAGCACTGATCTTCTTTCGAAAGGTCGGCTGTAATTGTCTTGACCTTTATTTCGGGACAGTTGTATACGATTTCTTCCTTGAGTGCCAGCAGACGCTCTGTTCTTCTTGCGACAAGTATAAGATTCACACCTCTTGTAGCAAGGTTTTTCGCCATTTCTTTTCCGATTCCTGAGCTTGCGCCCGTAATAAGTGCGATCATGTCAGATTCCTTTCCCGGTCAGATAACCGTGTTCATCAAGATATTCTTCAAGTATATCAGCCGCCATACAGACGATTTTCGGACAAGGCCGTTTTTTATAATACTCTTTCGTTCTTTCTTCGGGTATATATGTGCCTTCGGGCTTTGACAGTCCGAGAAGCTCCTTGCAGATTATACTGCCGTTTTCTTTTCTGAAGCGTGAAGCAAGCTCCTGTATTGCGGCATAGGTGGATTTCTTGCCCTGTGCGTCAGAAGGATCGCTGTAGCCTGCCACTATACCCAGTACGATGAACATTCCGCTTACAGCGCCGCATACCTCACGCATACGTCCCATACCGCCGCCGAAGCCCGATGCAAGCATAGCCGCCGTCTTATCGTCAAGCCCCGTTATATCCGAATAGCTGAGCAATACCGCCTGTGAGCAGTTATACCCTTCCATAAACAGTTGCTCGGCTCTTTTGCCATATTCGCCCATAGAAATACCTCTTTTCTGTTTTTGCTTTCACACAGTCCTTACGGCTCGGCTTATGGATAGTATATACTAAACCGCCGCCGATTTCAAGCCCTGAACGCAAAAAATCCGGCAGGATGTGCCGGATTCTTTTGCAGTCTTTATAAATCGTCAGATTTCTGCGTCATCGTCAGAAACGCTGTGCTTTACTCTATCTCTTTCTTCGGCTCTCTTGCCGTTGTTGAATCGGTCAACAGTGCCTACAAGATAGCCTGTTATACGGCGGATACGCTCAAATCTTGTGTTGTCGCCGTGATCGCTTCTTCCGCACTTGGGGCATACGTCACCGATTATACCCGTGTATCCGCAGCAGGGATCTCTGTCTACGGGGTGGTTTATCGAGCCGTAGCCGATACCCGATTCCTTCATGCATCTGATAATCTGCTCAAATGCCTCAAGGTTCTGAAGCGGGTCGCCGTCAAGCTCTACATAGCTGATATGACCTGCGTTTGTGAGTGCGTGATAAGGCGCTTCCAGCTTGATTTTTCTGAATGCGTTGATGGGGAAGTAAACAGGTATATGGAATGAGTTCGTGTAGTATTCTCTGTCGGTTACGCCCTCGATTTTGCCGAACTTCTTGCGGTCGATCTTTACAAATCTTCCTGAAAGACCTTCTGCGGGTGTTGCGAGGAGCGAGAAGTTCAGACCGGTCTTCTTACTTTCTTCGTCCATTCTTGCTCTCATTCTGCCTATAATACGCAGACCAAGCTCCTGAGCCTCCTTGCTTTCGCCGTGATGAACGCCGATAAGCGCCTTGAGGCATTCAGCAAGACCTATAAAGCCTACAGAAAGCGTACCGTGCTTTAATACCTCTCCGATAGTATCGTTGGGATTGAGCTTTTCGGAGTCGATCCATATTCCCTGTCCCATAAGGAACGGATAGTTCTTTACTTTCTTTTGTGACTGTATCTTGAATCTGTAGAGAAGCTGATCTACGACAAGATTCATTCTGTCCTCAAGCATCTCAAAGAACTTTACAATATCTCCGCCTGCAAGTATGCCGAGTCTGGGCAGATTTATAGATGTGAACGAAAGGTTTCCTCGTCCTGTTACTATTTCTCTTGTGGGATCGTAAACATTTCCTATTACACGGGTACGGCATCCCATATATGCGATTTCCGTATTATAGTCGCCGGGCTTGTAATACTGAAGGTTGTAGGGAGCATCGATAAACGAGAAGTTCGGGAACAGTCTTTTTGCCGATACTCTGCAAGCCAGCTTGAACAGATCGTAGTTAGGATCGCCCTCGTTATAGTTAAGACCGTCCTTTACCTTGAAGATATGTATCGGGAAGATGGGCGTTTCGCCGTTGCCAAGACCTGCCTCGGTAGCAAGCAGAACGTTCTTTATTACCATTCTGCCTTCGGGAGAGGTGTCTGTACCGTAGTTTATGGATGAGAACGGTATCTGTGCGCCTGCACGGCTGTTCATTGTGTTGAGGTTGTGTACAAGTGCCTCCATAGCCTGATATGTGGCTCTGTCGGTTTCTACTTCAGCCTGCTTCAGTGCAAATTTCTGTATCTTTTCGATTATTTCATCGCTGATATCGGGGCAAATCTCCCTGAGGCATTCACGCTCTGCGTCCTGATAACCGTTATCGTTAGCGAGAACAGGACAAAGCTGCTTTTCTTCTTCGAGCTTCTTTGTATATGCCTTTACATCAGCTTCCGCTGTTGCAAGGTCTTCAATGCCGCCTATAAGCTCAAGTCCTCTTACGATATTCTGAGCATAGCGGTGCTTATATGTCTTTCTTACGCCGTCAGCCATAGAATAGTCAAAGTTGGGGATAGACTGTCCGCCGTGCTGATCGTTCTGGTTTGACTGGATAGCAATGCAGGCAAGCGCAGAATAGCTGCTGATTTCGTTAGGCTCTCTGAGGAAGCCGTGACCTGTCGAGAAGCCGTTCTTGAACAGCTTGATAAGGTCAATCTGACAGCAGGTCGTGGTAAGCGTTAAAAAGTCAAGGTCGTGGATATGAATATCGCCGTCCCTGTGCGCCTTTGAATGCTCGGGAGCAAGAACATACATCTCGTTGAACTGCTTTGCACCCTCAGAGCCGTATTTGAGCATTGTGCCCATTGCGGTATCTCCGTCAATGTTGGCGTTTTCACGCTTAATATCGCAATCTCTTGCAGCCTTGAATGTAAGATCCTCATAGATCTTCATAAGGCTGGTGTTCATTTCTCTTACCCTTGTTCTGTCGGCTCTGTAAAGGATATATGCCTTGGCGGTCTTTGCGTGGCCGCTTTCAACAAGCACCTTTTCTACAGCGTCCTGAACCTCTTCTACAGTGGGAAGCTCCCCTGTCTTATTTACGTTTGCCTCAAGATAATCGCAAACCTTTTCAGCCATTTCACCGGCTTCCTGATAATCGTTGCCACCGACAGCTCTCGCCGCCTTATATATAGCATCGGCTATCTTTTCAATGTTGAACGGTACTGTACGTCCGTCTCTCTTTTGAATTTTAGTCAGCATTAATTTCTCCCTCTCGTTTAAGCTTTAATCGTAAAACCACAATATGTAGTGGTGAGCGAAATACATTTAATATTATATAGTGTTATCTCCGATTTGTCAATATGTCTTTTAGGAATAAGTAACTAAAAATCCGGGTTCATTTTTATACAATTTGTCTATTGACGATTGACGGATGCGGATATAACGTAAAGATAAAAATACCGCCGTAGAAATTTACGGCGGTGCGGTATTTGTTTATAGCTGTGAATCTCCGTTTCATAGCCGGATTATACCAATCCGATATAGAAATTCAGTAGAATAAGCCCAAGAACCACATTGAAGCCGATGCCCGCGCTAATATAAGGTATCCGCATACGGTTTGTACGCAGAAAACCCGACGCTATGCCTATCCACACGCACGATGCCATCACCGCAAGAAGAAGTATCACCGCAGCGATATTCTTAGGCAGTTCGCACCCCAAAAACGCAGTACAGACAAAGCAGGACACGCAGTTTGCAAGCGGCAGTATCCCAAGCGGAACGGTTGCTATGACCCAGCGGATTCTGTCGGCTCTGGCGAATGAGAACACTATAGCCCCAAGTATAAACGTTATAACAAGACACTCTATAGCCATACGGTTCTCCTTTCATTTTACTGATTTACTTAGCCATTGCCTTGAAATCTTCGATTGCCTTTGCGTTGTCGGAACAGATGATAAGCGCTACATAGTTACCGCTTGTAACTACGTTGTTGCCGTCTATCTTGTACATTTCATCGGGCGTATAGTCCTTGAATGTGGCACTCTGGCTCTCTACACGCTTTTCGAGAACAGACTTTACAGCATTTACATCGTCTGCAGACTTCATCTTGAAAACCGCAATCTCATCGGGATAAGCGCCCGAGCCGCAGATATAGGCACTGTAGCTGTCTATCTTGTCGGCGGCAACGTCATAGTAGCCTGCCATGCGGTCTGCGCCTATTTCAGCCATACCGGGGAACTTGACATCTTCCTGTATCTTAGCTGTGATTTCGGCGGCGGTACCGGTCGCCGTACTGCTGTCAGAAGCCTCGGAAACCGAGCCTGCATCGGATGTTACGGAGCTTTCCGAAGCCGATGACTGAGCGGGTTTTTCGGAGCATCCGCATATTGAAACTGCGACCATAGCGCAGACAATTCCTGCCATTATTCTCTTTGTGATACTGCTTTTCATTGTTCATAATTCCTTTCTTTTATGCACATTTTATATTAAGAATGTTTCTCAAGGAAACTTAGCATAACCTGATACGTTGAACCCATAAAGTGAATTCCGTCCATCTCGTGATATTCCTCGTAATAATATCCGTCGGGTGCGGTCAGCACAGAATGAAAGTCGAGAAATTTCGCCTTTGTGCCTTTAATTACGCTTTTTAATGCGGTATTATACTCATTTATCGCAGATGTTGTGAGTGCGTTGTCATAGTCAGCTTCGGCATAATATGTTATCGGCGGGATAGACAGAACGTATACCTTTGCTTTTGTGATTTGTGAAATATGTTGTACAAGTTCGCCCATACAATTTGCAAGGTAATTGCCGTCGGAATAGCCAACGCTGTTTGTGCCGAGCATAATATATATCTTTTTGGGATTATTTGCTTTTATTTTACTGTTTATGGTTACACCGTCTATTTCGCTTTCCAATGCGGTTGAGGGGGCAAGCCCGAGCTTTGCGTAGACAAGGGACTCGTCGAGATAACCGTAAAGGTAAAGACCGGTAGTAATGCTGTCGCCTATGAACAGCGCATCGTCAAAAAATGAGGTATCGAAGTCCGTTGGCGCTGTCGGTTTGGCTTGTGGAGCGGTTTCAGAGGTCTTTGGCGAATCAGTCGGAGCAGGCTTTGGCTCTGTTGCTACAGCTGTAGTTTCAGGCAGTGTCGTTTCGGTCGTTGTAACGGCTGTAGTAGTCGATGTAGTTACGATTTTAACGGTTGTCGCTACAGTTGATGATTTGGTGTCGGTTAACGATGTTTTTGCAGGGGTTGTTGTGTCATTTTTTGACAACGAACTATCCTGCGACACTGTTATGTCCGAACAGCTGCAAAGAACTATTGATAATATACATATTAACGATATTGCCATTGTTTTACAATCAGCTATATGTTTCATTCTTAATATGTTGCCCCTTTGATATTTACGAAGAATGCTTCTGCAGATAGCTGAGCATTACCTCGTAGGTTTTTCCCATAAAGTGAATTCCGTCCATTTCGGCATAATCGGCATTGAAATATCCGTCCTTGTCTGAAAGGATGCTGTTAAGGTCGATGAATGTTGCCGAAGTGCCTGAAATTGCAGATTTGAGTTTTGTATTATAATCGGTGATGTCCTTAAGGGTAAGTGCATTCTCGTCCGACTTCTCTGCTTCTGCTGTTACGGGCGGGATGGATACAACGTATATCTTAGCCTTTGTAAGAGAAGAAATCTTTTCCACAAGCTCCTTCATATTGCCTGCAAGCGTTTCGTTATCGGCGTAGCCGACGCTGTTTGTGCCGAGCATCACGAATATCTTTTTGGGCTTGAATGAAGCAATCTTATCCGAAAGCGTCACTCCGTCGATGTCAGCGTCAAGCGCCGTAGAGGGTGCAAGACCCTGCTGGGCGAATACGTTTTGCTGATCGAGGAAGCCGTAAAGGCTAAGGCCTGTGGAGATACTGTCGCCTATGAACAGCGATGATGAGAAATAGTCCTTATCAAAGTCAAGTGTCGGCTCATTATCCGATGTGGCAACGGATGAGTTGCTGTCGGGATTTTTCGTACTGCCTGCGGTAGTAGCGGGAGCGGAAGTTTCGGGCGGTGCAGATGTCACCGCTGTGAACGGCGGTTCGGATGAAGTATTATCCTCGCCGTTTATAATATTATAGGTAAAGAAACACACTGTGCAGATGATAAGAACCAGTAAAAGATTCAGAAATATCATAGACGGTGTTATTCCGAATTTATTTTTTCCTTTTTTCTGTGCCAAAACACACACCTCACAATCATACTTTATTATTATACAGCATTTTAAGGAAATAATCAATAGATAATAATAAAAAAATCGATGCGGTTTAAGCATCGATTTCAGCTTGTCGAAAAAGTATGTTTTTCAAAAAAGTGCTAGTCTTCAATCCCTATCCCCTTTAGGACACTCTGATGGCTTTGCCTCGTGCAAAGCTCGGTGTGTCCTTATTTCGGCATCCTTGCCGAAAACCCCTTCCCCCGGGTGAAAGGCAGTGTATGCTTGGTTGGCTCTGCATCTGTGCAATCGTGGTCGTTTGTTGTCGGTGCGTCCTGCACCGACTTTGTCCGAACACTTGTATGCGTCCTTGCATAGAGCCTTTGGGCATACACGCCCGGCGTCCGTGCCGGGGCTGAGTGTGGGGCTGC
>OLNO01002920.1_pt1 | contig 10927 bp, 3 predicted proteins | sample 1672861 | NCBI WGS metagenome assembly OLNO01 (sample SAMEA3136731, study PRJEB25190) | human gut metagenome | reverse complement strand
AGAAAAATCACGATTGTAAAACGTCTTAGAAAATATATTGATATGCTTATGGAGCATAAGGAGCTTGAAACATCGCTTTTACCGCTTGGTGACGGTGTTACAATATCGGTAAAGAAATAATAAAGGGTAGGAATATATTATGAAGAAACCAGAACTTTTAGCTCCCGGCGGCAGCTTGGAGAAATTGAAAACAGCGATAGATTACGGTGCGGACGCGGTGTATATCGGCGGTGAAATGTTTTCGCTGCGTGTTGCGGCGGAAAATTTTTCAAAGGAAGATATGCAGGAAGGTATAAAGTACGCTCACGACAGAGGCAAAAAAGTGTACCTTACCGCAAATATTCTTCCGCATAATGATGATATTGAAGAATTTGAGGAGTTTGTCAAAGATATAAAGAATTACGGCTTTGACGCAGTGCTTGTGGCAGATTTGGGATTGTTTGATATGATGCAGGAACTTGCACCGGAAATACCTATTCATGTAAGTACACAGGCGAATAACATTAATTATCGCTCGGCAATAAAGTGGTACAAGATGGGTGCAACGCGTGTCGTGCTTGCAAGAGAAATGTCGTTTAAAGAAATTGCGGAATTTCAAAAGAAAATTCCTGAAGATTTGGAGCTTGAAGCATTTATACACGGCGCTATGTGTATATCATATTCGGGCAGATGCCTTTTGTCAAACTATATGACAGGACGTGACTCAAATATGGGTGCTTGCGCACATCCGTGCAGATGGAATTACAAACTTGTCGAGGAAACAAGACCGGGTGAATATATGGACGTGTTTGAAAACGAAAGAGGTACGTTTATATTTAATTCAAAGGACCTGTGTACAATCCGTCATATACCTGAGCTTGTGCAAAGCGGTATTGCGAGCCTTAAAATCGAGGGCAGAGTAAAAACTTCTTATTATGTTGCAACGGTTGTCGGGGCGTACAGACGTGAGATTGACAGATATTGTGCCGATCCCGAAAATTATGTGTTTAATGAAGCGGAATACGAAGAACTTTGCAAGGTCAGTCACAGACCGTATACAACAGGTTTTTATTTCGGCAAGCCGGATGAAAATTCACAGGTTTACACGTCAAGTTCGTATATCAGAGATTACGACCTTATCGGTATAGTCAAGTCGTATGACGCGGAAAACGGCATTGCAACGATTACACAGAGAAACCGTTTCTTTAAGGGTGACGAAATAGAGATAATTCAGCCTATGAAACCGTTTTTTGTACAGACGGTTGACAGTATGTGTGACGAAAACGGTAATGAAATCGAAGTTGCAAATCACGCGGAGCAGATAGTTAAGTTTAAAACGGCACAGCCTGTTTGCGAGGGTGCAATGCTTAGAAAGAAAAAGTAAAAAAACAGAGCAGATTTAATAAAAAAACTACTTTTTTTATTAATCTGCTTTTCTTTTTTGAGAGAATATGATAATATAATTTATAACGGCAAATTTGAGAGAGGAAATTTATAAAAAAGGAGAAGGTTTTATGAAAAACAATCTAAAAAAATTGCTTTGTGCGGCATTGTCAACGGCAATGATTGCGGGAAGTATCGTATTGCCTATGACGGCAAGTGCGGCAGATGATACCGCAAGTGTAACGCTTGACGGTAATACTGCAACAATTCATTCATCAAGTAACGCATATGCAATTATTGCTTCTTACGATTCTGATAGCAGTATATTGCAAAAACTTGATTGTAAGCAGGTGTCTGACGGAAGTACAATAGACGTACCTTCCGGTGCAAGAATAATGCTTTGGGATAGTTTGCAGAATATGCGTCCGCTACTTAGCGAGCCTGTAAATGTTCCGAGAAAAATGTGGAAGTTTGACTTTGGCGACAGCGATAATGTGGCTAACGGATATTATTCGGTAACAAAAGATACCGCATATTCAACAAACACCACAAAAACATCTGACGGTAAAAAATTTGGTTTGTTAGGTACTGACGAAAAGGCATATGAAGTCGGAACTTATATCGATGGTATAGATACACAAGAAGGACAGGTTGTTGTTGTAAATTCGGGTAAAAAGGATACGGTTACATCTGCAACAGACGATTTCTTGGGAGCTGTCGGCGGTGCTGACATAAAAGGCGAGCCTGCAATAGAGGGCGATTATCCTATTCGTTTCAGTATGGATGCGGAAAATGACCATTACTATAAAGTAAAAGTTTACGTTACCGGATTAGATCAGACAAAAGATGCTATTGCAACTGTATTTTCTGAAAGACGTCATCCGATTGTAACAGAAGAGAAGATTGCCGCAGGAGAAACAAAAGAAGTTGAATTTACTGCAACGCTTCAAAACGTATACATAAAAGGACGTGACGGAGCAAAAGATTTTACATATGCTGATGATATGTTGAATGTAGTGGCAGTTGGTGACAATGTTGCAATTTCGGCTATAGAAGTTGAAGAAGTTGAAGCGTGTCCTACTGTTTGGATGTATACAGATTCAACAGGTTGTGATTATGCTGCATTACAACCGTTCTTCCCGCTACAAAACTATGGCGGAACAGGTACATTCTTATCAAAATATTTGCCGACAGGAGTTGCAATATCCAATCAAGGTGACGGAGGTATAAATGCAACTGATTCTGCACACTGGACTGCGGCAAATGCAAACATCGGTAAAGGCGATTTTGTATATGTTCAATACGGACATAACCATAAGGATGACGGACCTTTGGGATATTTAAAAGCAATACCGAAGTATTATGAAAAAGCTCATTCGGTCGGAGCGACAACAATTTATGTAGGACCTATTGACCGTCATAACACAGACCAATTTGATGCAGAAACAAATACATGGAAATCAACACTTAACGGATTCAGTAAAGCTGCAAAATATTATACAGAAGTGCTTATAACAGGCGGAAAAACAGAAGCAGATAACTTTGTTGCTAAGGCAGCGTCAGACGGATTAGATGCGGGTTATGAGTATGCAGACACGGTTATTGCAAAGGGTATTACTGCAGCCGGAGCAAAGGATGTAGTATTTATTGACCTAAATCAACCTTGGCTTGATTGGATGAAAGCTGCCGGAGCAAAGGTAAAGGAAATACGCAGTTCTGAAGTTTATGAGAAAAATGCAGTTGACTACTATTTCCGTGGAGTACGAGGCGGCGGAATTGACGGTACTCACCCTAATGACGCTGGTGCCGATAACGGTGCATACTTATTTATGCAAGAAGCACTAAAACTTCAAGCTAACGAGGATCAGTCAGCGATTACAGAAGTAGAAGCAAATGCAATAAAACCTCTTGTAACAGGTATGAGAAGCACCGCAACACCGTATGAAGTTTCAGAAAATGTCGTAAAAGCAGGTCCTGCACCTAACAAGGCATATCCTGATGTATATGTTTCATTGCTACCTACAAAATATCCTACTACTATAAAAAATGTAGTATTTGCAGAAGACGGAACAATACAATCTGTTGATGTTTTGAAACATTCAGTATCTGAAAAGGATATGAGTGCATACGGTATCGTAGTTATTACTATTAAAAATTCAGACGGAACAGAAAAGGGTAAAATCTATGCAAATGCACAAGTTGATAACACTGTAAACGGAACACAAACAATTAAAGAATTCAGAACTTCAACAGACGGTCTTGTTCTCGCTGAAGGTGATACATACACTGCAGTAGTTTACAGAGCAAAAGATGCGGGTGGAGATGAAGGATTGATAGTTGATACAGATAATCCGGATACATATTCATCTGTATATGAACCTATGACAATAGAGAGTTCGATTATATTGGAAGACTTTAATTATGAAGGTAAAACTTATAGCGGTGATGAAGATTTGGCAGGGAACGGTAACTGGGTTGTTGCAGGTAGTGCTGTAAATACAGGAAAACTTGGTGCCGAAAGTGCAGATGATGTAATAAGCAGAAGATATGCAGAATTTGCATCGACAGGTAAGAAAGCCGATAACAGTTCAGACGGTTCATTCTATTCTTCAAAGAAATTTGATGCGGCAGACGATTCATCGGAAACAGTAATAGGCACAAGCGGAAAATACCTTATAGAAATGGATTTGTCATATGTTTCGGGCGGAAATCTTAATGTCGGCTTGGCAGACGGTGTAGTTGATAGAAATCCTGGAGGAAAGCAGTCAATCACACTATTTAACGTGGGAAGCAACGGCTCAATCAGTGCTAACGGTAAAGAAGTAGGCTCAATAAATAAGGGTAAATGGTCAACTGTAAGATATATTCTTGATATGGATAACGGAACAGGCACTATTCAAATAGATGGTTTCGATCCTGTCACATATGAATTTAGTAATTACAGTACATTTGGTACAGTTTCACCTACACAACTTACTTATTTCTTGCTATCGGCAAGTAAAGCGGCAGTTGATGTTAGAATATCTGATTTGAAGGTAGGTACTCTTGAACAAGAAGCTCTTCCTAAAAAGACAATTACAGTAGAATCAAGCGACAATACAATGGGAAGTGCTTATATAGGAGAAGCAGGAACTACTGAAAAAACAGTAGATATGAACGATATGGTGACTTTGACTGCGACTGCAAATGAAGGCTATGAACTTTTGGCTTGGCGTAAGGACGGCAGTAATGAAAACTTTGCGTTCACAAGTGAACTTACTGTAAGAGCACATGACACTGCGAAGTTTACGGCAGTATTTACAGTATCTGAACCGGATAAATACAATTATTTGTATCACGAAACATTCAAAACATTGACAACATCAATGTTGGCAGCAAACGGATGGGTTAGTGCAAATCAACAAGGTGCAATGACGGTTGAGTATGATGAAAATTCAAGTTTTGGTAATTATTTGAGATTTGGAGCAAATACCAGTTCAAGAGCCGGAGAGAAATCATTCGGAGAAACATATACATCTGATAATGGACTTGTATATGCAATGAATATTAAGTTTACAACCGCAAATACTGACCCAAATGAATTTGCTGTTCATTCGGGAAATATAACTTATAATGGTGGAAATAAAAATTATGGTTGTACAGGCGGATATGTTTTGTATTTAAATCAAGCAAAGGACGGTACAACCACAATAAACGGACAAACGACAACAATTCCAAATAATGAATGGATATCGGTAGTTGCAGTTTGCGATTTTACAACACACAAAGTAAATGTAGTGGCAAAATCGCTTGACTCAAGTAAGACTTATTTTGACGGTGAAGTTGATATGGCTGATACAGATGCAACGGGAATGTCGGGATTGTATTTTAAGTATGGTAAAAAGGCATATGGTTCTATATCGTTTGATAATATAGAAATATTCAGTGCAGACCAATACACAGAATAAAATTTAGCTCGCAAATGGAGTATCAAATAACCCACTAAAAAGACCGCGAAAAGCGGTCTTTTTTGGTAAAAATAATCTACAAAAATAAAAAATGTACAACTTGAATTTTGCATTTTGAATAAAAAATTATGTGCTTTTTTGTGCAATATTTTCATTCAAAGTTTCTTAATAATATTGCACATACAAAAAAAATATGATACAATATATACCATATAGATGGGTTGAGTTTGTGCAGATTTACTTAAATCGACATACGATACCTGTTAAATTAAACAAGACTTGGAAACAAGTTAAGGAAAGAAAGGGAGAGAAGAAATGAAAAGTAAAAAACTAATTTCATTACTTTGCGCCGCTGCTATGTCAGCATCTGCTTTCGCAGGCTTGACAGTAACAGCAAGCGCGGCAACAGATTTAGTCACTCTTGATGGCTCAACAGCAGATGGTTGGGTTGCTCCGGATGGAACAGATAAAGGTGACATTGTTCCGACAGTTACCATTGATGACGGTGAAACTGACCAATATTTAAAATTCCAAGGTAGCGGCGGCGGTAACCGTAAGTCGACATATTCTTTGGGTCAAACTATTTCAGGTCAATATACTATTGAGTATGATACAATGATGACTCGTGGTAATGGTATGAGCAGAATCATGCACTCAAACCAACTTGCATTTACAAATGATACAAGCACTAAGGATACAAGAGATGGTGCAGGTATTATAGATACAGTAAATGCACAACAAGGTACAAAGTATAATTCAGGTTCAGGTGCGTCAGTAGCTAACGCTGCTATGAAAACTGACCTTAGACCATATCTTACAGATAAATGGGTAATTAATGATGATTCAACATCAGAATTAGTAGCTTATCCTGAAAGTGCAGTCGAGGTTGCAGATACTAAATGGGTAAGAGTACAAGCTGCAGTTAATAATGATAAGACTACTGTAACAGTAATCGATAAGTCAGGTAATAAACTTGTTGACGGTGTAGAATATACAAACTCAACAAATGAAATTAATTCAATATATGTTTGCTCAAACAGAGGTGATGGTGGTAGTGGTATAGTTGCACTTGACAACTTACATATTTACCAAGGTGCTCCGGAAACACTTACAACAGATGGTCTTAGAGGTGATGCAACTGTTGTAGTTCCAACAGTTATGCCGGTTCCGGACGTTAAGACACAGGCTCCTGGCCTTTCAGCTCCAGATGGAGTTACACCGGTAGTTAATAATACTTTCAGCAAAGCACTTGCATCAACAGCAATGGGCGAAACTGCTACAACAATTACAGATGTAGACGGTCTATCTATTGCTATGGGTAATAGAACCGGCGGCGATACAGCAACAACTGTTTCAGTAGAAGATTGGGCAGCTGGCGATAAAGTTCTTACACTTGCAGGTGGTCCTTATTCAGGTGCCGGTAGAGGTCCTGTAGTTTCTGCTGCAAATACTTTGGCATTAGCAGACGGAAAATCATCTGTAATGACATTTACTGTTAATCTTTGCTCAAACAAGGCAGGCGGTGCCGGTAGACTTTATATTCTAAAGGATAACAGCCAAGCTGGTACTGACAAGAACGGTGCATACAACAATGTTATGGGTGTACTTACAACTGATGACACAGCCTCAAGCTACACAATCGGTAGCGGCAGCAATGTTATAACAATCGGTCAACAAGTTGAGGCTTATCAATGGTACAAAGTTGCAATTATAGTTTCAAGCGATAAATTTAGAATTTGGGTTGCAAAAGCTGATGAAGATTTCACAGAAAAACCACAAGTTGATTGCGACCACGTTGGAACAGGCAATACAGCATCATCAGTTTCAGAACTTCCATTGTTAGCAGTAACATCTGAAAAAGGTGGTTCTTACACAGGTTCAGTTGCAAGAATTGACAATATGCTAACATATTCAGGAATAGCTGATCAACCAAGAAAACTTCTTCCAACATCAGAGGCAGCTCCGACACCTGCTCCGATACCTGCAAAGGTTACAATGAGCGTTGATGAAACTGCAAATACAGTTACATTGACATCAGATAAGGATACAAATGCAGTTCTTGTTCAAGCATCATACAGAACTGATAATACATTGGATTCAGTTAAGAAAGTTGTTAATGTTGCTCTAACGGCAGGTACAGCTTATACAGTTCCTGCAACAGATTTAGATGCATTCACAACAAATGATAAGATAATGGTTTGGGATAGTCTAAAGACTATGACACCGCTTGCAAGTGCTTATACAATAAAGAACGGTGCCGCTCAAGCTACAGCTAAACCGGCTCCGACAGCTGAACCGACAGAAGCTCCGGCAGAAACAATTGCTCCGACAACTGAGCCGACAGAAGCTCCTGCAGAAACAGGTGCTCCGACAGTTGAGCCGACAGAAGCTCCGGCAGAAACAGCTGCTCCGACAGATACACCGGCTCCGACAGCTACACCTGTTCCTACTTATGCAGTATCAGGTACTGTAGACGCAGGTGTTAAATCTGTACCTCTAACAGATAAAGCAGAAGCTGAAAATACAATTACAGGTACAATCGAAGATACAGCTGTAACATTTACAGGTGTTAAAGCCGGTACATATACAGTATCAGCTGTAGCTAAAGATGATTACAAAGATTTAACAGTAACTCCTCAAGAAATTACAGTTAGCGGCAATCTAGCAGGTGTATTCACAGTAACAACAACTGCTAAAGTTAAGAGTGCTGTAACTACTACAGTAACAGGCGGTACTGCTACAGTAACAGGCGCAACAGACTTGTCAAGCGTTGCTGAAGGTACAGAACTTATAATAACAGCTAAAACACCTGCTTTGGGTTACCTTGCTGCTGATCCGACAATTACAGTAACAAAGACAGACGATGCCGAAACAACAGTAGCTGTAGCAGAAGGCAAGTTCACAATGCCTGCATACCCTGTAACAGTAACAGTTGCATACGCAGCAGACCCGACAATGAAAGTCATTGATGCAGAAGCATCAACATGGGTAAAAGGTGATGACACAACAGCTCATGGCAGTGATGAATTGCTAAAATTAGGTCAATGGACAAAGGGTAAAGATGATACACTTAGCACAAATGAAGCAACACTTCTTAGATATGCAGGTCTATCAGATGTAGATAAAGATAGAATTATTTCAGCTAATTTGAACCTTGATGTTGCATCAACAAGCTATGATGCAAATCAAAAACGTTGGGTAGATTCTTACTTCCTTGTAGGTGCACTTTCAAGTAATGATTGGGATGCATCAACAGCGGTATATACGGATTATCAAAGCATAAGAAGTGATAGTTTGACAGATACAAAGGTATGGACAGGAACAAAGGATGCAACTACAGCTTCTACTGAAGATCATGGTGCATTCGCCACAGCAAATGTTCCTGTTACATCATTAGTAAAGTCTGCAACAACAGATAAACTTTCTTTAGAATTAGCTGTAGGAACAGCAAGAACACAGGTTGTTAAGAAAGCTCCAAAGTTAGTTCTTACAATAGGTCAAGCGGTAACTTTTAATGTTGCAAGTGGCGAAACAAAAGTTGAAAAAGCAACTGTTGAAATTAAGAATGGCGATGCAGTTGTAGCAACAGAAACAACTGATACTGATGGTGTAGCAAAAGTTGCTCTACCATCAGGTGATTACACATATACAGTAACAAGTGCTGATTATGCAATTAAAACAGGTTCTATAAAAGTTGCAGATTCAGCTGTAGCAGAAAATGTTGCTGTAGTTGCAAATGAAGCAAAGAAAGTTGAAATTACGTCTCCTGAAAATAACATTGTTGTAGTTGGAAGCCCTATTACATTTACAGCAACAGTTAAAGACCAAGATGGTCGTGTAATGACAGGCAAGACTGTAAATTGGACTGTTGTTGATACACCGGCTAATATTGCAGTAGAAAATGGTGTTGTATCAGTAACAAACGGAGTTATAGGCGGAAAATACAAAGTACAGGCTACAATCGCTGATACAGAAATATCTGCAACAGCAGACTTTGAAGTTGTTGCAAAGAGCAAAGGTACTTTAAAGGCAATATATACAACAGGTGATGAAACAACAGGTGTAGTTGAAACTGTTGACGTATATACTGAAGACGATAACAAATTTGAAGCAGATGAAGTTACTGTTCCTGAATCATATCTTTCAGAAAGAGTAGTAACAAATTCAGACACAGGACTATATGATGTATATAGTTATGTATCAGGTGGTACTGATAAAATTACTTTGGCAGCAGGAGAAAATAAAGTTGTAATTGTTGTCAAGAAAGACGCATCATATAATGTATATGAAAAGTTTGAAGATGAAAAGCCATTATTCAAAGCAGATTCAAGAATTACAGTAAAAATTGAAGATGATGCTACATTAAATTCAAAAGTTGTCGGATTCACTTGTGCAGGTAATGCAGGTAATGGATATTCATTTGCACATTATGCATTACCAGATACAGTAACAAAAGATATAGTAACATTTGATTTTGATTATTATAATACAAACGGTGGTAGAGCAATATTGAGCATTGGTGATGCAACAACAAGAGGAACTACTGGTGGTAGTACAAAAGTTACTTACAATTCAACAGGTGCTATATTTAATTTAGGATCGAATAAAACTAATGCATTAGTTCAAGGTGACAGCTCTAAAGCTATAGGTGACTATACAAATAAATGGATGCATGTCAATGTAGTTGTTAATCAATCAACAAAGAAAGTAAGCTATACTATCACAAATAAAGCAGATGGTGCAGAAATAGCAAAAGCAACAGATGTGGCTTTTGTTGATGCAACAACAGAAAACTTAAAAGCAACACAAATTGATATTTTTGGTTATATAAACAACAGCCATTGTGCAATGCTTGATAATATCAAGGTATCAGAAAGTGATGCAACAACATCTGCAACTGAATAATTTATAAAGCAATAAAAGAACGGTCGTATGACCGTTCTTTTTGCTTGACAAATTTAGCGTTGTGTGATAATATAATAAAAGAAATGGTAAACAAACCATGCTGCAGTTGATATGTTGTAGGAAGAAATACTTTCTACGGAATAGTTACCTATTTGGTCGATAGGTAACTATTTTTTTATTATCACTATACAAAGCAGTAAAACCAAAGTTAAATAAACAATAGCTTCACTCATATGCACACCCCCTTCAAGGTGGTGTCAGCATGGTTTGCAACCATTTCAGAATGTTATTATATCATATAGGAAAGAATTTATCGATAAATGTAAATGCTATGATAATTTCTTATAATAAAAATATGGAATTTTGCGTTTAAATAACAAATATTTCAAAAATATTTCGTATTTTGCGTTTAATGTGTAATCTATATGTAACAAAATTACGAAAATTACTTGCATTTATATACAATATATAGTATAATAGTTTAGATAGCAAAAAAGTAATTTCGGAGGGGTTTTATGTACTGCAAAAATTGTGGCAGACAACTGAAAGAGGGAACGCGTTTTTGTGACAGATGCGGTCAATCAGTAAGAAAAAACAACCAGAACAGCCAAACTACAAAACGCAAAGAAATCGAGGAACTGAAGGCTGAACGTCTTAATCGTAAACGTCGTTTACAGGAAAAAGAGGCAAAACAAGCCCGTAATAAAAAACGT
>OLNO01002915.1_pt1 | contig 10943 bp, 7 predicted proteins | sample 1672861 | NCBI WGS metagenome assembly OLNO01 (sample SAMEA3136731, study PRJEB25190) | human gut metagenome | reverse complement strand
TCTGCTATTTATTTTTCTACAAAGATTATTGTGCTGACACCCGGGTGTCGTACATGTTTATAATACTAACGTGAAAAATTAATGGTACTGTCATGACTATACCCTATCTGGTAAGAAAGAAAGCGGACTTATCGTCCGGCAAGAGGAAGGAACAATGGTACGCCGTTCAGAAGAAATTGCAGGAACGCGGCGGAGTGGATTTAACGAAACTGGCGGAACTGCTGTCCAAGCGCAGCCATTTTCCACAGGGGATGATTATGGGTATCCTGTCGGAATTGGGAGATACGATTGAGGATATTCTCAGCATGGGACAGTCGGTGACCATTCCCAATCTGGGGACGTTCCAGACCGCTCTTACCAGTCCCGGGTTTGACCGCCCGGAACAGGTGATGCCCGGCAAGGTGAAGCTCTCACGCGTGTATTTTGTGGCAGACCGCGGGCTGACTGCACGTTTGAAAGAGGTACAACCGTTTAGGATACCTTTCAGTCTGTATGTTCCCGAAAGTCAGTTGACGCCTGCAATGCGGCGGGCGGACAAGAATCAAGACGGGCGAAGAATAAGATAAATTAATACCCCCGTTGCCCTACATATAAGATAAATCCCTATCTTTGTGGCGCTTTTTAACTGAACAAAGATTTCGAATTAATTAAGATACAATAAAAAATGGCACAGGAAGACGTTTTTAAGAAACTCGTATCACACTGCAAGGAATACGGATTCGTGTTCCCTTCCAGCGACATCTATGACGGACTGGGAGCCGTATACGATTACGGTCAGATGGGTGTGGAACTGAAAAATAACATCAAACAATACTGGTGGCAGAGCATGGTGCTGCTGCACGAAAACATCGTAGGCATCGACTCGGCTATCTTTATGCACCCTACAATCTGGAAAGCAAGCGGACACGTGGATGCGTTCAACGACCCCTTGATTGATAACCGCGATTCGAAGAAGCGTTATCGTGCCGATGTATTGATTGAAGACCAGCTTGCCAAATATGACGACAAGATAAACAAGGAAGTGGCGAAGGCCGCCAAGCGTTTCGGTGAGGCTTTCGATGAAGCACAGTTCCGCAGCACGAACGCCCGCGTACTGGAGCATCAGGCCAAGCGAGACGCTTTGCACGAACGTTTTGCCAAAGCGCTGAACGACAACAATCTTGAAGAGCTTCGCCAAATAATCTTGGACGAAGAAATCGTTTGCCCTATCAGCGGTACGAAAAACTGGACGGAAGTCCGCCAGTTCAACCTGATGTTCACTACCGAAATGGGTTCCACTTCGGAAGGTGCGATGAAGGTTTACCTCCGTCCGGAAACGGCTCAGGGTATTTTTGTGAACTATCTGAACGTGCAGAAGACAGGACGTATGAAGATTCCTTTCGGCATCGCACAAATCGGTAAGGCTTTCCGTAACGAAATCGTTGCGCGCCAGTTCATCTTCCGTATGCGCGAGTTCGAGCAGATGGAAATGCAGTTCTTCGTAAAACCGGGCACTGAGCTCGACTGGTTCAAGACTTGGAAGGAAACCCGTTTGAAATGGCATAAGGCGCTGGGATTCGGCGACGACCATTACCGCTATCACGACCACGACAAACTGGCCCACTATGCAAATGCCGCTACCGACATCGAGTTCCTGATGCCGTTCGGCTTTAAGGAAGTAGAGGGTATCCATAGCCGCACCAACTTCGATTTGTCCCAGCACGAGAAATTCTCCGGCAAGAACATCAAGTACTTTGACCCGGAAACCAATGAAAGCTATACTCCGTACGTTATCGAAACCTCTATCGGCGTAGACCGTATGTTCCTTAGCATCATGTCGGCTTCTTATTGTGAGGAGCAGTTGGAGAACGGAGAAACCCGCGTGGTGCTGAAATTGCCTGCTGCGCTGGCTCCGGTGAAACTGGCGGTTATGCCGCTGGTGAAGAAGGACGGTCTGCCCGAAAAGGCTCGTGAGATTATCAACGACCTGAAGTTCCACTTCCACTGCCAGTACGACGAGAAAGACAGCATCGGCAAGCGCTACCGCCGTCAGGACGCTATCGGTACGCCATACTGTGTAACCGTAGACCACCAGACGTTGGAAGATAACTGCGTAACGCTGCGCAACCGCGATACGATGCAGCAGGAGCGTGTGGCTATCTCCGAACTGAACAATATTATTGCAGACCGCGTAAGCATTACGTCTTTGCTGAAAACGCTGCAATAAGATAAAATGTATTTTGTTTGTCCCTGCCGTTCAGAGCGTAGCGAAAAAGCTGTGCCCTGAATGCCGGGAGACAAATGCTGAATAATAGTAATCCCGTAATTTATAATCAGATGAAGAGACCGTTCCTTTTGTTTTTACCCTTCTTGCTGTTCATAGCAGGTGCGTTTGTGGCTTGCGAAGAAGTGGAGGAGGCCGGAAAATATGATAACTGGGTACCGCGTAATGAAGCTTTTATTGATTCCATTAAAGGTAAGACCGGCGATAATATCGTGGCTTCGCTTGAAGATGCCGAAAAGATGGAGATTGGCACGTTGTATGCCATATCCGTGCCGACCAGCGGTACCGGGGTCAATGGTACTTTACGTCCTCAGTATGTGTATTGCAAGAAGTTGTGGAAAACAGATAGCGGGGCATACCCGTTGTTCACGGAAAAGGTAAGCGTTTTCTATCGTGGTACTTTCATTACCGGAGAAGAGTTCGATGGCAATTTTGACGGTTTCGGAGCGACAGACCGCGAAATTCCGTTGCCTTTATCAGATCCCTTGTCCGAAAACTCTCCCGAATCCAAATGGCCTACGGCGTTTAATTCTCCTTCCGAATTTGTGGTATCCAAAGTTATTGCAGGCTGGACATGGGCTTTGCAATATATGCGGGTCGGTGAGCGTTGGATGCTGTATATTCCCTGGCAGAGCGGATATGGTGCAAGCGGCAGTTCATCCGGTGATATTCCCGGTTATACGTCATTGACTTTTGATGTATGTTTGGAAGGAATTGCAGACTGATTGATTGGATATAAAAACAGAAAAGGTGGTAAAGTTTGTTCTTTATCACCTTTTTCCGTTTATATGCGTGTCATGTGTCTTTTCTAAATCTTTTTCCTGAGGGCTTTCGCCCATATTTTATAGCCTTCTTCTTTCAGGTGTAATCCGTCTGTTGTCAAATCGGCACGTAATACATTGCTTCCTTTCTCGGTGAATAAAGGGAAGAGATTAATGTACGTCAGGCCCTTTTCTTTGGCAAGTGCTTCCAGTTGTTTGTTGATTTCGGGTATCAGATTTGTCTTGCCTGCCAGTCTTTTATAACGGCCGAAACTTTCGTTGATAGGAAGCAGGCTTTGCAGGTAAAGCCTGGTGTCGGGAGACTCTTTCCGGATGCGCTCTACCGTCATGCGAATCATACCGGCGATGCTGTCGGCTGTCAGGTCGTGCGAAACATCGTTCACACCGATAAGCAGGAATAGTTTGGCAGGTTGTCCTGGCAATATCTGGTGCAGGCGGTCGTACACACCCATTACCTCATCGCCGATGATGCCGCGGTTGCGTACGTGCTTGTTGCCAAGGCGGGCGGCCCAGTCACCACCGTTTTCCGTCAGGCTGTTGCCCAGCATGACTATATCTTTGCTGCCGATGGCAGGTTCGTCCATGAACTGGAGAAAACGTTTGTAATAATGGTCCGTATATGTGCGCGGAGCGGGATACAGAGAGGCTGCCACTGCGTTGGCTACCAGTGAGCGCAGGCGTACCACGCTGTGTCCGTCTTCCGGATGCACGGCGTTAGTCAGCAGGATTACAGACGTGTCATTGTCGGGGTCGATTACGACAGATGTACCGGTGTAGCCCGTATGCCCGTAGGTATTCGGACCAAAGAAATCGCCGGCATTGGATGCGTAGGGGCTACATACATCCCAACCCGGTGAGCGGCCCAGATCTGCTGTAGCACGGGGTACGGTGCGCATGGTCTTTACGCCTTGCGGGCTGAGAATGCGATGTCCGTTCCACTCTCCGCCATTTTGCAGGGCGGCGCAAAGTATGGCAATATCTTCGGCGCAGGAGAATACGCCTGCATTGCCGCTGATGCCGCCGTTGAGAATGCGTGCAAGCGGGTCGTGCACCTGTCCGCAAAGAACCTGTCCGTCGGGTTGTTTCTCTGTCGGAGCAATGTTCTCCGGTAGAGGAACGGTATTTATCCACTTGCCGTTCTTGTCGCGTAGGCAAGGGAGATAATCGGTATGCTTCATACCCAGTACGTCGAAGACGTTTTCACGGGCAAAGTCGCGCAAGGATTGTCCGCTGACGGCCTCTATGATGTGTTGCAGGGTGATGAAGTTTAGGCAACTGTACTGAAAGCCGGTTTGCGGCTTGAAATCGCGTTTGCATCCGGCGATGTACTCCATCAGCCCTGCCGGGTTGGGAGAACCGTATTTCTGTTCCAGCTCCGCAGCCGGGGCATAAGGCGGGAGTCCGGAACTGTGTGTCAGCAAATCGGCTATACGGATCACCTTTTTGTCTTTTCCGTCTTCGCTCTCCCAGTCCTTGAAGCCGGGGATGTAGCGGCTCACAGGGTCGAGCAGGCGTATTTTTCCGCGTTCTGCCAGAATCATGGTGCATACGGCTGTGGATATGGACTTGCTGCAGGATGCCATATCGAAAACGGTATTTACGGTCATAGGTTCCGTGTTCGGATAAATCCGTTTGTTGCCGTATGCCTTCAGATAGGCCATTTTACCGTTACGTACCACTGCAAGTACGGCGCCGGGAATCTCTTTGCCGGCGATGGCCGTTTCAATGGCTTCATCGGCATACATCAGTTTGCGGGAATCCAGTCCCGCCTGTTCGGGAGCTACCCGCTGCAAAGGCTGTGCGGTGGCTACCTGCAGACCGAACAGAAGTACAAGGATACTGGTAAGTGTTTTCATATCTTGTTTGCTATAAGTGGATTTTCGGACAGAAGAACCGGGAACATAAACAGTGCGGAAGGTGCCGCATGCGGCAAGGCAGAGTCTGTTCTTTCGTTCTTTTGTTCTTCTGTCTGAAAACCGGGTGAGATCTCTGTGTGCTCTGTAGTGAATCTGCCAGTTGTCATTCCCTGGCCCGGTAAGCGTCTGCCGCTTTCTTCACCGAGCCGTGCATCAGCAGGAGCGCCTTGGCTTTTCCGTAGTCAAGCCCCAGTTCCTCGACCAGCATACGCGTGCCGCGGTCCACCAGTTTCTTGTTGCTGAGCTGCATATTCACCATCTTGTTGCCTTTCACACGGCCCAACTGTATCATTACGGAAGTGGTAATCATATTCAGAATCATCTTCTGTCCTGTACCCGATTTCATGCGTGAGCTTCCCGTAACGTATTCAGGTCCTACAATCATCTCGATAGGTACATCGGATTCCGCAGCCATTGGCGAATCGGGATTGCTGGTGATGCAAGCCGTCAGGATGCCATGCTCGCGGGCTTCGTGCAGCGCACCGATAACGTAGGGGGTTGTGCCGGATGCCGCTATGCCGATAACCGTATCCTTGTCCGTAATATTGCGTTCCACCAGCTCTTCCCAGCCGCGTTGCATGTCGTCTTCCGCATTTTCCACGGGATTACGCAGGGCAGTGTCTCCGCCGGCTATCAGACCGATAATCAAGGTAGGCGGCATGCCGAATGTCGGTGGTATTTCGGAGGCGTCGAGCACGCCGAGACGGCCGCTTGTGCCGGCACCCATATAGAAAATGCGTCCGCCCTGTTTCATGCGGGGTACGATTTGTGTCACTAATTTCTCTATTTGCGGTATTGCCTTTTGTACGGCAAGCGCCACTTTCTGGTCTTCCCTGTTGATGTCTTCCAGTATTTCACGGACAGACTTCTTTTCCAAGTCGTTGTAGAGCGAAGGTTGCTCTGAGATTTTTACAAACATAAGGCTATTTACGAGTTTACGGTTTACTATTTACGATTACTTGTGATATTCTATCAGACCTTCCATCGGGCTCTTGATGACCGTACCCAGCCGGATACCCATTTCGCTGGCAGCTTCGGCCAATATCGTCTTGTAATAGAAAGCCACGGAGCCGATAAAGTGTACCTTGCTTTCACGGTAGTTTTCGTACTGCATCACGTTACGTTTGAGGAATGCCTTGAAGCTGTCCGATACCAGCGTGCGTATGCAGGGTTCGTCCAGGTTCTGTGCAAGGAATGGAGAGAGGCTTGCCAGAAAACGGTTGGGGAACGGCTTGCGGTATGATATCGGCGGGTGTCAGGTTGAACTGCGTGAGGAACTTCTCCTTCAGTTCGGGGGGCATCTGGTTTTTCAGAATATCGCCTACCAACAGCTTGCCCAATACGGCGCCGCTGCCTTCATCTCCGAGGATGAATCCCAGTGGAGATACGTTGGATACAATCTGCTTGCCGTCATAGTAGCATGAGTTGGAGCCTGTACCCATGATGCAGGCAATGCCGGCATCGTGCTGGCAAAGTCCGCGGGCTGCCGCCAGCATATCTGTGTTTACTTCCACCTCTCCCTTTACCCGGAGATGCTTGGTGATGGCACGGTGAACCATGGCTATCTTGTCGGGAAATCCGCATCCCGCACCGTAGAAATATACAGCATCCAATGCATCGGTCGTTAACCGGGGCAACAGTGCTGTCGCAATCTCATTACTGATTTCCTCTTCCGATTGAAAGAAAGGGTTGGTTCCTTTCGTAAATATCTGCCGGATGAGTTGTCCGTTCTCTACAACACACCAGTCGGTCTTTGTAGAGCCACTGTCTGCTATTAGAATCATATTATTACTTGTTTTGAGTTTATCCGATTATAGTTTGATATAAATCTTCCGTTTATAGAGTTGGTAGCCGATGCACCAGTTGATGCCGACGAACAGCAACGCATACGCCAGCGAACCGCCGGTTTCGCCGAATACGGGCATTAACAGCACTTTGTACAGAAATCCGTGTATGCTGATGCTACCTTCGCCCCACGGGAAGCAGATGCTGCCGAAGAGAATGCCGAGCACACCGCCCAGCACATACATGAATAAAGGATTGACACCGAACGACTCGAAGAAGAGGCTCCATTTCTTATAGCCTTTCACATCGATAATCCAGATGAGCAGCGCCAGGAAGCTGGAAGCTAATCCGCAGGTAGCCAGTACGAAGGTAGGCGACCATATTTTCTTGTTGATGGGGCATCCGTAACTCAGCAGGAAGCCGGCGAATGTAAGGATGGTACCGGCTAAAAACAGTTTGATAAGATGCGAGTTCAGCATACTTTCACGGCTTTCATCAGCCTTGCCTCCTTCGAGCATCATACGGCCTACGCAGAAACCCAACAGTACATGGGCTATGGCAGGGATGGTGCTTAGTAAGCCCTCCGGGTCGATGCCGTTATCCTTGTACATATGTGCGGGGGTAAGGATGGCACGGTCTACAACAGAAAGGATGTTCGTATCGTTGTAGGCAAATCCATTGCCACAAACCAACAGGATGAAGTAGCCTGCCAGTAGGGTAGCAATGAGATAGGGGATGTTGCGGTGCTTCATGGTCAGCGCAATGATAGCGGTAGCACCGTAGCAAAGGGCCAGACGCTGCATGACACCCAGGATACGGATGCGGTCGAATGTCCATGCGGCTTCCCACAGTTGGGCGCCGAAGCCGATGCCCTCCGTGGGAGAAGTCCAGTAATAACAGAACCTCGAGAACCAGCCGATACCCATACCAATGAGGAAGATGAGTATGGTACGTTTCAGAATCTTCATGCCGGCGGTACGGCTGAATTCGAAATTATACTTTTTCAGAGAGATGTATGTGGAAATTCCCATGATGAACATGAAGAACGGGAATACAAGGTCGGTGGGGGTAAGACCGTTCCATTCCGCATGACGCAGGGGGGCATAGATATGCGCCCATGTACCGGGGTTGTTAACCATAATCATGCCTGCAATGGTGACACCGCGAAGGATGTCGAGGGCAAGGATGCGCTTGTTTGTTTTTACTGTACTACTCATGATTTTTGTGTGTTAAGTTAGTTGTTGAGTTTAACGGTTGCGGGTTGGGTACATTCATCTACCAGGTAGACTATGGACACATACGGAATACCGGAGTTGGTTGTCAGCCCGATTTCACAGGTACGGCTGTTGGAATATCCGATGCTTACGCCGGCTGCTTCTATCTGGGGGCGGAGTTTGCGCAGGGCGTATGCGTTCAGTTCGGGATATGTGAAGCCGCGGTCGCCGGCAAAGCCGCAGCAGCCTACTTCTTCGGGTACGATGACTTTGGATGAGCAGAGACGTGCCAAGGCTGTAATCGTGCCGGCAAGCCCCATCTTGCGCATGGAACAGGTGATGTGGACTGCCACAGGGCGGTCGGTAGGGGTGAATACCAGTCTGTTGCGCAGGAATGTATATATGAACTCTGCCGGTTCGTAAAGCTTCATTTTATGGATGGTCTCGCGCATCCGGTGCAGGCACGGGCTTTGGTCGCACAGCACAGGATACCTGCCCTGTTCGCTGGCTTTCCACAAGGCTGCCTCCAGTTCGGCAGATTTGCGGTCGGCAATGTCAAGCATTCCCTTGCTTTCCCAGATTGTGCCGCAGCAAAGCTTTTCCATGTTTTCGGGGAAGATGACTTCGTAACCGCCTTTTTGCAGCAGGGCAATCATTTTGCTCGCCAATGCCTGCTCCACAGGCGATTTCTTTGGCAGTCCCATTGTCTGGTTGATGCAACTGGGGAAATAAACCACTTTCAATTGATCATTAGCCGAACTGTCTTTGTCTGCGTTCTTATTCCGCAGGGTATCGTTGTCAATTGTCAATTGTGAACTTTTAATTGAATAGGCTTTGGGCATTGCCGGCGTCCAAAGGGGGATGCCGAGAACGTTGTGCATGCCTTTGGTGATGCAGCTCATCGCTTTGGTTCCCAATACGGAATGACCGAGGTTGGCAAGTCCCAATACAGGGCGCAGTGCACTTTTTATGCCGGCGAAGTGATTGGCGGCGAAATTGCCGGCCTTATATCCCATGCTGCCTTGCGGCAATTCTTTCTGGCGGATGATGTGTGTCAGGTCACCCGTATTGATTCCCATAGGACAGGACATGGAACAGAGACCGTCGCCGGCACAGGTCTGGTTGCCGGGATAGCGGTATTGTTTTTCCAGCAGGGCGAGACGTTCGGGGGCCTCGCCGCTTTGTCGAAGTCGGGCTATCTCCCTTTGCAGCACGATGCGCTGTCTTGAGGAGAGGGTGAAGCCGCAGGACAGGCAGTTCACTTCGCAGAAGCCGCATTCGATGCAGCGGTTTACTTTGGCTGCCGGATTTTGGGCATCCAAGGGAATCAGCGGAAGCGGTTTGAAATTTTTGATATGGCATTTCGGGTCGTCATTGAAAATAACGCCCGGATTCAACAGACCTTTCGGGTCGAACAGGTTTTTGACGGCTTTCATCACCTCATAGGCTGCATCTCCCCATTCGTGGCGTACAAAAGGAGCCATGTTTCTGCCCGTACCGTGTTCTGCTTTCAGCGAGCCGTCGTATTTGTCCGCAACCAGTGTCTTGACATCATTCATCAGGTCTTCGTAGCGTTTCACTTCGGCTTCGCTGCTAAAAGACTGATTGAGGATGAAGTGGTAGTTCCCCTCCAGCGCATGTCCGTATATACAGGCATCCTCGTAGCCGTGACGGGCTATGAGTTGCTGCAATTCGGCGGTTGCTTCGGGCAGGTCCTCGATGTGGAAAGCCACATCTTCGATGAGGCACGTTGTTCCCGGTTTCCGCGTCCCGCCCACGGAAGGGAAGATGCCGGAGCGGATGGCCCAGTACTTCGAATACTCTTCGGGCTTGTCGGTGAAGCATACGGGTGTGTAGGTCTGGAAAGCGGAAAGGCATTGTTCTATTGTACGGATGTTCTGCCGAAGTTCTTCCGTGCTGCGGGCTTTGGTCTCGGTCAGCACGGCGGTCAGTCCGGTCTCGTCTCCCGGTTCTACGCCGGGCAGGGTGGATGAACATATTTCGCCCTTATACTTCAGGAATACGGGGTCGCTTACCGATGCCAGAGATTTCCAGTCCAGCAGCTCTGCTCCTTTTACCGTCCACTCACCATTGCCGCCGGTTAGTTTTTTCATGGCTACCACAGCACGGCAAGCTTCTTTTATGGTCTTGAAGTAGAGCATGGCACTTGCCTTGCAAGGGTAGTCATACTCCGTTTTCATAGTCACTTGCGAGAGGAATGCGAGTGTTCCCTCCGAACCCACCATAAGATGGGCAATGATATCGAACGGATCGTCGAAGCGGACAAAAGGGAGCAGGTTCAGACCGGTTACATTCTTTATGGAATATTTGTAGCGGATGCGTTCCGCCAGTTTCCCGTCGGCACGCACTTCATCGCGGAGCGTGCAGATGCGCCGGATGAAATCGCGGTGTGTCACTTCGAATGCGGCGCGGCTTACGCTGTCGCCGGTGTCGAGTACCGTTCCGTCAGCCAGTACGATGCGGGCGGAGAGAAGTACCTTGTCGCTGTTGGCATGCGTACCGCAGTTCATGCCCGAAGCGTTGTTCATGACGATACCACCCACCATGGCGCTTTTTACGGAGGCAGGGTCGGGAGCGAATTTCCGTCCGAAAGGAGCCAGCAATTCATTGACCCGTTGTCCGATGATACCGGGCTGCAGGGTGATTTCTTCGTGGTCGGGAGATATGCTGTAGCCTTCCCAATGTTTGCCGGCTACAATAAGTATGGAGTCACTGATGGCTTGTCCGGATAAGCTGGTTCCTGCTGCCCGGAAAGTGACGGGCAGGTTGTGGCTGCCGGCAAGTTTCAGCAGCCGGGAGATTTCCTCTTCTCCTTCCGAACGGATTACGATTTGCGGGATGAGGCGGTAGAAACCGGCATCTGTTCCCCAAGCCAACCGACGGAGTTCGTCGGTGTAAATCCTCTCCTGCGGAATGAATTGTCTCGCTTCCTGCAGGAAAGCCATGTAGTTACTCTTTTCCA
>OLNO01002914.1_pt1 | contig 10944 bp, 8 predicted proteins | sample 1672861 | NCBI WGS metagenome assembly OLNO01 (sample SAMEA3136731, study PRJEB25190) | human gut metagenome | reverse complement strand
TAAACCTTTTTTTCCACACTATTGTTTTTTTTTGTACTTTTCGCAAAAATTTCAACCGATATGAACTATTTCAAAGGTAAAAACAAAGAGTTCTCGTTCAGAGATTTGATATACAAGGCACTTATTTTTATAGGTACGGTGGGAGTTATTGTCTATTTCCTGCCGAGAGACGGTAAGTTTAATTACCAGTTTGACATTGACAAACCCTGGAAGTACGGGCAACTGATGGCTACCTTCGACTTCCCCATCTACAAAGACGACCAAGTCGTAAAAAAAGAACAAGACAGCATCCTGGCCTCTTTCCAACCCTATTTCCAATTGGACAAGAGCACCGGGAAAGAGGCGCTCAAGAAACTGAAGAACGACTATCAGACTCATCTGCGCGACATTCTGCCCTCTTCCGATTACATCCGCCATATCGAAAAAATACTATCCGAGGTGTACCGGGCGGGCATCCTTTCCACTGAAGAACTTGCCCGGCTGCACAAAGACAGCACATCTGCCGTCATGGTGATAGACGACAAGCTTGCCAACCAACGGAGCATCGACAAACTCTACTCCGTAAAGCAGGCATATGCCTACCTGCTTACGGCCGACACCATACACTATCGTCCGAACATACTCCGGCAGTGTTCCCTCAACGAATATCTCTCTCCCAACCTCACCTACGATGCCCGGCGGACAGAGACCGCCAAGGAAGAAATCCTCGACAACTATTCATGGGCAAACGGCATTGTACTGAGCGGGCAGAAAATCATCGACCGCGGCGAGATAGTGAGCCGGGAGACCTACAATATCCTCGAAAGCCTGCGCAAAGAGTCCATCCAGCGCAGCGAGTCCATCGGCCAGAAACAACTGATGCTGGCAGGGCAGATTCTGTATGTCGGCATCTTCATATTGTGCTTCATGCTTTATCTCGACCTCTTCCGCAAAGATTATTACAACCGCAAAGGCAACCTCGCGCTGCTTTTCACCCTTATCATGTTCTATTGTGTGGTAACGGCCGTTATGGTAACAAACAATATATTCAACGTATACATCATTCCCTATGCCATGCTGCCCGTCATTATCCGCGTGTTTCTCGACTCACGGACAGCCTTTCTCACACAGGTCGTCACAATACTGATTTGTTCCATCTGCCTGCGCTATCCGCACGAGTTCATCCTGCTGCAACTAACGGCAGGTTTGGTTGCGATTTTCAGTTTGAGAGAATTATCGCAACGCTCGCAGTTGTTCCGCACGGCTATCCTGGTGATTCTGACTTATGCAGCCGTTTATTTCGCTTTTGAACTGATAACGGAAAACGACCTTTCCAAACTGAACGGCAGTATGTACACCTACTTCGTGATAAACGGCGTATTGCTGCTTTTCACGTATCCGTTGCTTTTCCTGGTGGAAAAGACCTTCGGCTTCACTTCGAATGTTACTCTGGTGGAATTGTCCAACATCAACAACAGTTTGCTGCGGCGCATGTCGGAAACCGTACCCGGCACATTCCAGCATTCCATGCAGGTAGCCAACCTCGCAGCCGAAGCAGCCAACCGCATCGGCGCAAACAGCCAGCTGGTGCGTACAGGTGCTTTATACCATGACATCGGCAAAATGGAGAATCCGGCATTCTTTACCGAAAACCAGTCGGGCGGTGTCAATCCGCACAAGAATCTCGGTTACGAGCAGAGTGCGCAGGTCGTCATCGGACATGTAACGGACGGATTGAAACTGGCCGAGAAGAACAACCTGCCTAAAGTCATCAAGGATTTCATTACTACTCACCACGGTAGGGGAAAGACAAAATACTTCTACATATCCTGGAAAAACGAGCATCCCGGCGAGGAACCCGACAACGAGTCATTCACCTATCCCGGTCCCAACCCTTTCAGCAAGGAGCAAGCCATCCTGATGATGGCGGATTCCGTAGAGGCAGCCTCGCGCAGCCTGCCCGAATATACGGAAGAGAGCATCAGCAACCTGGTAGACAAGATTATCGATTCGCAGGTGGAGGAAGGTTATTTCAGGGAGTGCCCCGTCACGTTCAAGGACATAGCAACGGTAAAAGCCGTTTTCAAAGAAAAATTGAAAACCATCTACCACACCCGCATCAGTTACCCGGAACTTAAAAAGCAAGACCTATGAAAATCAGTACCAAAGAACAGCAAAGAGCGGAATTTCTGTTGCAAAGCCAACGGATTCAACTGCATCAGATTGAAAGTTTCAGTTTCATGGAACGATACCCCCGGCAGGCGCATAAGGATATCCCGACAGGAAAAGCCAAATACGGTCCCGGAATATTCGTATTCCACCTAAAGGAAAAGCAGGATAAGGTAATATACATGCCTCCCTTCAGGCATCCTTCATCACTCGTCCGCTTTCTGGTGTCGCAAGGAGTGCCTTTTGCCAATTATGTTCCGCGCGGACGGAGCATGGAAACCCTCCCGGAGGAAACTTACCGGCGTCCCTCGCTGTATATGTTTTGGTTCTTCATATTATTCCTCATGTTCCTGATATTGGGTTACTATTCCGTCGGCATCGATGCATGGTGGGGATTCATTCCGGCCATCCTGTCCTTCGGACTGAGCCTTTTCTTCATTTGCATGCTGATGACCCGGTTCTGCTACCTGACGCTGGACAACGAGAACCTCACCGTACACAGTGCAGGCAGGACAATCCGCTATCCGTATACAGACCTGCGCAAGGTCAACTTTGATTTTGCCCGGGAGCAGACTTTCACCCACGTCATGGAATTGCTCGACAAGGACTACCGTTACCGTCTTTTCTACATCGGCCGGGTTTCAAGGAAGAAGCTGAATGAGATTGCCGAACGGTTGCAGCAGGCCGGAGTGGATGCAACGTGCAGCCTCAACGACAACAAGCGTTTTTATCATGACAACAGGCATTGAGCGGTGATTATTCGCCAACCGCTCCGAGCAACCCGGCGCAGGCGTCTTCCAATATATCGAGTACGTATTCAAACCCCTCGGCTCCGCCATAATAAGGGTCGGGCACGTAATCGGCATGGGTAAACTTAGTACAGTATTCCGTCATGCGATGTATCTTTCCGCATGCTTCCACAGAAGGGGCACGCTCTTTCAAATCATCAATATTACGGTCATCCATTCCGATAATCAAATCAAACTCATAGAAATCATCCGTACGTACCGGACGGGAACGGTGCGTCAGGTTGTAACCCCGACGGGCGGCATGGGCACGCATCCTGCTGTCGGGCAGCTCTCCCTGATGATAGGAAAGAATACCTGCCGAGTCGATAACGAACTCATCTTCACGCCCTGCCTCTTCTATCAAATGCCTCATCACCCCTTCCGCCGAAGAAGAACGGCAAATGTTGCCCAGGCAAACAAACAATATCTTTTTCTTCTCTTTCATACTCAAACTCATATTAAACATTCCGCAACCCGCACTACGGCTATCTACATCGGGTCTACATCATAATATACAATCAGCGACTTGAAACGGTCTTCCATTATCATCTCCTTCTGTACCTGCAGCAACAATTCGCGGACACGCGCCATAGGAGCTTTGGTTTCAATCTTCACTACAATTTTGCGGATAAACAGCGTCTGCACACGTGCCACCGGCGGTTTATCCGGCCCTAACACCCGATTGCCGAAGATAGCACGCAGCTTGCCCGCCATAGTCTGCGCCATCAAATCGAGCAGGGCCTCATTGCGGTTCTTCAGATACACATATATGAGGCGATAATAAGGGGGATAATGAAACATCTGCCGCTCGGCAAGCTGTCCGTCGACCATGCCTTCGTAGTCGTTGGCAATTACCTGAGGGATGATAGGATGCTCAATGCTCTTGGTCTGCAGCACTACCCTGCCCCTTTTATTCTTCCGTCCGGCACGCCCTGCCACCTGCGCCATCAACTGGAAAGCACGCTCATAGGCACGAAAATCCGGATAGTTCAGCATCGTATCCGCATTCAGAATGCCTACCACGCTTACGTGGTCGAAGTCCAGCCCTTTGGAAACCATTTGCGTACCGATAAGAATATCCGTCTTTCCCTGTTCAAAATCGGCGATGATACGCTCGTAGGCCGCGCGTGTGCGAGTGGTATCCAGGTCCATACGGGCAACGGTCGCTTCGGGAAACAGGAGCTTGACGTCGTCCTCTATCTTTTCCGTACCGAAACCGCGGTTGCGCAAGTCCGTTCCTTCGCAAGCGGGACAGATGCGGGGCAGTTGATAGGTATATCCGCAATAGTGGCAGGTCAGTTGGTTCAGTCCTTTGTGATAGGTCAGGCTGACATCACAGTTCTTACATTTGGGAACCCACCCGCACGTATGGCATTCTATCATCGGGGCAAACCCCCTGCGGTTCTGAAACAGAATGACCTGTTCTTTCCGTTCCAGTGCCTCGCGGACATATTGCAGCAACAAAGGGGAAAAGGGCCCGTTCATCCGCTTCTTGCGCTGCAACTCCTTGATGTCTACCGGAATAATCTCCGGCAACTGTATCTCCTTGTACCTCTCCTTCAGCTCCACCAGCCCGTACTTTCCGGACATGGCGTTGTGCCAGGTTTCTATGGAAGGCGTCGCCGTTCCCAGCAGGGTCTTGGCGCCATACAGCGCAGCCAGCACAGTGGCGGCATTACGTGCATGGTAGCGGGGGGCGGGATCCTGTTGCTTATATGTGTTCTCGTGCTCCTCGTCCACGATAACCAGGCCCAGCTTGCGGAAGGGCAGGAACACGGAAGAACGCACTCCTAAAATAATGTCATATCCACTGTCCGAAAGCTGTTTCTGCCAGATTTCCACCCGTTCGGCATCCGGAAACTTGGAGTGATAGATGCCCAGACGCGAACCGAACACCCGTTGCAGCCTTTCGGTAATCTGTGTGGTCAGGGCTATTTCCGGCAACAGATACAGCACCTGCTTCCCTTGCCGGATGACTTTTTCTATCAGATGGATGTAAATCTCCGTCTTTCCGCTGGACGTGACTCCATGCAGCAAACAGACATTCTTTGTCCGGAAACTTTCCACAATGCTGTCGTATGCCCGCTGCTGATGCCCGTTCAAAGGATTTAAAGGGAGGGTTGTCCGGGCAGCGGCTGCATTCAGCCTGCCTATTTCCTGCTGGTATACCTCAAAGACCCCGCGTTCCACCAACCCGTTGAACACGGCAGGCGTAGCGGAAGTCCGCTGCAAAAGTTCCTTTTTGGTGACTTCTTTCGGCGTTGTACCCAAACAGGCGGAAAGTTCGATGTACTTCATCAGCAAGTCCAACTGTTTGGGAGCGCGACGCTGCAGTTCGTCAAAGAAGAAGTGCAGACGGTGTTCGTTGCCTGCCGCTTCCGTCAGGCGTACGCGGGTCTCGGTCTTGGGCTTGTAGGTGCGCTTCAGTTCTTCTTTCACAAAGACCGCCTCTTTATCCAGCAAGGATTTAATTACGGACAGGATATTCCTGATGCCGCTCTCCTTCTCCAGTTTCGTAATGCACTGTTCCGGCTCCGCGGCAAGCAGGTCCAGTATCTTCTGTTCCTTTTCGGGCAGTTGCACATCCGATTCGAAATCGGGGTTATACTCCACGATGGTCTCGCTCTCCAGCTTCAGTCCTGAAGGAAGCGCCGCTTTATAGACATCGCCCCGGGTACAGAGATAATAATCCGCCAGCCAGTCCCAAAACCTGAAAAGCCGGACAAGAAAATCACCCCAAAGAACTGGACACTCACTTCCTTTACCTCGTACCCGGCCGGTGCGGAATAGTGTATGTTCTGCACAATAGCCGTATAGTATTTCTTCCGTCCGAAAGGAACGACCACCCGGCAGCCAATCTGTACACTCCCCGCCATATCCTCCGGCAGCGAGTATGTAAAGCAGGCATGCAGGGGAAGGGGCAATATGACATCTACGAACTTTTCCATTGCAACGGCAAAGATAACGTAAAAAAACGGCGTTGCCAATCAAAATCGGCAACGCCATACAGAGATAATCCCGTTATATCTTTAGAACAGGTAAGCAGCGGAAATCTGCCAGGTCTTATTCTTTGTTCCGATAGCCTCACTGGCACTCTTCCAGGTGAACGAGTCGCCGCAAGGAATCGTATAGTTGAAACCTATCTGCAAATGCCGAACCAATTTCACACCGGCTCCCACATTGATACCCACCTGCGCTTTCTTGCTTTCCAGCTTTCTTCCATCTTCAAAATTCTTATCACCCTTGAAATTGAAGAAGAAGTCCGGACCGGCCGCTACATAAATACCCAGCATACTGCCCAGACCGATGGAATATTTCAGATTGACAGGTATGTCCAGCCCCGATTGCTTCATATCAAGGCCTTCCATCTTATCGCCTTTCTGAGAATACAGCAACGCACCGTCCACTCCCAGTCCTATAACGGGAATCGTTATTTCCGCCATAGGTCCGAAAAAGAATCCGGTAGAGTTGTCTTTCATTCCTTCTAACTTGAGTTTCGACAAGTTCACACCGCCTTTTACACCAAACTTAATCAACTGAGCTTGGGCAGGCATAGCCAATGCCATGCAGCATACAGCTATCATAAAAACACTAAAGAACTTTTTCATAATTCAATACGTTTAAATTTCGCGGACAAATATATGCAAATTATCCCTTAAAAAAACAACAGGCATTCCGAATTGTTCAAAATTAAAACAAGAGTTCCGGTGCGCCACCGGTGGGAGACCGTCCCAATCTCCAGCCCGGAGCATTCCGTATGCCGGTGTTTTTCCACGACATCCCTTATGTATAAAGGAGAAATACCCTATGCAAAAACCTGCCATGCCACATCGTTTTCCTCGTCCTGCAACTGCGGGCTGTACGGCCCGCATATGGAAACCGTACGGCCCGCAACCGGCAACCGGAGAGCCCGCAACTGGAAAACGAGGTTTTACATCCGGCTTTCCTACATTATACATGCTGTAAAACAACAAAACCAATGAGCTACAGCGACATTAAGCCGCAGAGTTTGGAACGCTCCGCCCTTGAAAAACGGAGGTTTTTAACCGCCGTTAACAAATTTCGCTTCACATAGGTTTTATATCTGTGTATAAGCCTGTTACAACAAACAAGAAGGATAAAAGTGACGACCGGAAGTGACGACAAACAATTGGTCAACACTCTCGTCACCGTTGTCAACACCCTCTCCATCCCCCTTCTGCAAAGGGATAGAACGCTACCGGTGACGAGTGACGAGAAAAAACGTGTTTTCTTTTTTAGGAGATTAAAAATGCAAGATAGGCATCGGAAAGCATAGATTGACTACCTTTGCAAAACATTATTCAAAAAAAACAATTTCTTTATTACGGAGTATGATAGAAATCAGGAAAACAGAGATTGCAGAACTCGGCATCCTTATGGAGCTCTTTGAACAGGGAAAGCGCATCATGCGCAAAAGCGGAAACATGAAGCAGTGGACCGGCGGCTATCCCGATGAAGAACTTGTAAAGAAGGACATCGAGAACGGAAACAGCTACGTATGCCTCGATGAAGAACAGAACATAGTAGGGACTTTCACCTTTATACAAGGGAACGACCCTACTTACGCCAGAATTTACGAAGGAGCCTGGAGTGACGACACGCGTCCCTACGGCGTCATCCACCGCCTGGCAAGCACGGAGCAAAGCAAAGGGGTGGCATCCGCCTGCCTGCAATGGTGCTACCGCCAGATTCCCAACCTACGGGCAGACACGCACCGCGACAACCATATCCTGCAACACATCCTCAAAAAACACGGCTTCCAATATTGCGGCATCATATACCTGCAGAATGGAGACGAACGGCTGGCCTTTCAGAAGCTGTAGCGACGGCACACGCACCAAACTCATACGGGCCGGCTGCCGCCGTATTTCTTCTTCAGCTCCTCCACGGTTGTTCCGGTGAAATACTCTTCCACGAAATCCCAACGCTGGCTGTCGGTCAGAGTATCCGTACCGAAGAAAAAGGAGAACAGCTCAATCTGCTCCTCGAAGATACGTTCGTTCGTGTCCAGTATAAGATTATGATATTCGTCGGAATCCGCCAACTGTTGCAGAAGTTCCGGGTTATCGAACCGTACATGCACGCAAGGCGTACCGCCTCCCTCTACGCTGAACGACAGGCAGTCGAGCATGGAAAGAAGGTTGAGCAACATATTCAAATCGGAGAACGGAGTGCAATAGAACTGCAAGCGGTCACCCCTGTTGCCTGCGATACGCTGGGCGAACAGCTTCTGATAACGGGACAGAAGCAGGTCGAAACCTTTGGTGACGGTAAACGAGAGCTCGTTCGAGTCTTTCTTCTTGACGCTGCTTATGTAACTGACGCTGCGCCCCTCCTCGGTGCGGCTTTCCAGCAACGAACCGATGAAACGTTTGGCCGACGGCACATCCATGCCGTGCTCGGCAAACACCGCACGCAACTCCTCTTCATCGAAACGGCCTTTCGACTTCAGCAAAGCTGTTTTCAGCATTGATACCAGGCTCTTGAACAAAGCGTCCATGCGCTGGCGGATAACCGTTGCATCTTCTTTCAGCAACACCTCGTGCTTGCCCACCGAAACAGCACGTGAACCTTCCCACAACATGCCGCTGTTCAGTTTCTGCTTGAACTCCCTGTATCCCAACTCCGGAAAACGCTCTTCCCAAAGAGTGTCCAAACGGGCACGGTAGACTCCCTCTTCACCGTCCACCCCGGTAAGGTAGGCCTGAAATTCGCGTGCAAAGGCATCGCCCGTCTTGTCCTGAATGTAACCCTCCGTCAACAGATTTTGCGGACTTACCTCCAGCAGACGTGTGCCGTAGCGTTGCTCCAAGTCATCCTCCAGCCACAGCAGGGCCGTTTTGATAAGCTGCCCCAACTCGGCCTCGTACTCCAGCTTATTCTTGGTACGCGGCAGCTTCACCACGAACTCAAAGTCGGACAGGGAAACAAGTATCTCTTCCTTCTTCCCTTTCATCCGATATACCTCCATGAGTTTCTTCAGGATAAGTTCCAACTGGTCCTGCCCGATGTTGCCGGTCTGGTGCAGACGCTTCATGTAATAAAAGTCGCGTTCGTGATAATCGGTGGCGGCAATACCCTGCACATCCGCATCACGGGCGGCACGGCCTATTTCCTGAATGTAATCGACAAACGTGCTGGAAGGCGCCACGTGGTAAACACGGTCGATGTCGCTGATGTCCACTCCCATACCGAAAGCTTTTGTAGCAACAATCATCCGCTTCGTGCCCTCTTTAAAGTCCCTGACGATGGCAGCCTTCTGCGCCTTGTCCTTCTTGCCGTAGTAAGAGGCCACCAGACGCCAGTCGGCAGGAGCCACCCAGGTCTTGATACGCATATCTATGCCACCGGCAAAAGGATAGTAAAGCAGCGCCTTATGCCCGTCGAGAAACTCCTCCACACGTCCGGATATGACGCGTTGCTTGCCTTTGTCATAAGTCTCTCCCTCTTCCAATGTGAGCCGGCGGATGTCAAAACCGATGTTCTTGCGCCTGACCGTACCTACATAAAGTATGCAAGGTTCCATTTGCAGGGAGCGGATGGTATCGAATACCATATCGTTGCCGCCTTTGGGATTCCACACGGCAGTGGCGGTAAGGGCAAACAGGGGGAACGAATAACCGAGGTTCTGTTTCAATGCGTCCAAATAGCGCCCCAGAAACCAATAGTCCACGCGGAACTCTTTGCCCCAGGTGGTTACCGTATGCGCCTCATCGACAACAACCATACCGATGCGGCGGTTGCCGATAAAATGTCTGATGTCGTAGGAGAGCAACAGCTCCGGTGAAAGATAGAACAAGTCGATTTCCCCCTCACGCACCGCCCGGTACACTTCCATCTTCTGCTCCGGCGAAAGGTCGGAAGACGCATATGCCACACGTTCATACCCTACGTCCTGCAAGCCTTCCACCTGGTCCACTATCAGCGCTTTCAAAGGAGAGACAACGATAGTCAGCAGGTTATATTCTTTTCCCAGATAGATGGCAGGAAGCTGGAACAAGAGAGACTTTCCCGCACCGGTCGGAGCAGTCAGCAGGATATTGTCGGGCTGTTCGCCGCCTTTGTACGCCTTTTCCGCTTCCCGGATTACATTTTCAACCAGTTGTCCCTGAGAGATACAGAGAGTATCCCTGTTTTTAAACAAATCATCGTAAATCTCGAGATTGCGGAACCCGTCGTAACCATAGGTCTCTTTCAGCAGTTCCGTTACACTTTGCCGGCACTCCCCGGGCAAGTGGCGTTCTTTCAATACGGGCAAGCGGTGTGCCTCTCCTGTTTGTGTCATCATTAATATAATGGGGGATTAAAAAGAAAAAAAGATAGTATTCCGGCCATAGTAAAGGCCTTCGTACTACCTCTTTCTATAATTTGTATATCCGTAAGCCGACGGATGAAATTCAATCAAAGCGCATCAATACTCCTCTTCGTTGAAGAAGAAATCTTCTTTGCTGGGATAATCAGGCCAAATATCTTCAATACTTTCATAAATCTCGCCTTCATCTTCCATTTCCTGCAGGTTCTCAATAACCTCAAGCGGAGCACCCGAACGCATGGCATAATCAATCAATTCGTCCTTAGTTGCCGGCCAAGGGGCATCTTCCAGTTTAGATGCCAATTCCAATGTCCAATACATAGTTTCTAAGTATTAAAATTGTGAGTAGTAATTCCTTTCTTTATTTTTCGGCAAAAGTATAACAAAATATTTCACTTGCAACTATTATTCCAAAATATTTCTTCTTTTTTCTCGTCTTGGTTCATTTTACGCGAAAGAACGAACAAATAGTCAGATAGACGGTTTACATAGGCCAACAGCTCGGAAGAGATGTCCGTCTGTTCCGCCAAAGCAAGAATGCGACGTTCGGTACGGCGGCAAACGGTACGGCAGATATGACAAACGGAGGCTCCGCGACTCCCGCCCGGAAGAATAAAAGCAGAGAGAGGGGGAAGCTTGTCGTCCAGCCGGTCTATCTCGCGCTCTATCGCCTCC
>OLNO01002912.1_pt1 | contig 10955 bp, 5 predicted proteins | sample 1672861 | NCBI WGS metagenome assembly OLNO01 (sample SAMEA3136731, study PRJEB25190) | human gut metagenome | reverse complement strand
CGAACTCGAGCAAATCGCGCAGCACGATGGCGCGCCCCGGCTGGTGGACCGCTTCGCTGTAGGCAGCGAAGAGTTCGGGGTCGTTTGCGCGCACCGCACGTTGCAAGAGCGTGATGACCTGAGGTGTGATCAGGTGTTCTTCGCCGCGGGGACGCCAGGTGGTAATACCTGATGAAGGAAGCTGATCAGGCGCGGGAGACGTGCGCTGTTCGAGCGCCTGAGCGTAGTGCAGGTCGCATTCATGCTGCAGATCATCGATCGAAAGACCGTCAATGCGGCTGACCGTGCCCGTGAAGTGCGCATCGATGAGCTCGCTCGCAAGACCAACCGCTTCGAAGATCTGTGCGGCATGGTAGCCCTGCATGGTCGAGATACCCATCTTCGACATGATCGAAACGATGCCAGAGAGGATGGCGGCATTGTAGTTCGCGATGCCCGTTTCGGCATCGATCGCAAGCACGCCGCGCTCGGCTAGCGAAGCGATCGTATCGTGAGCAAGATAGGGATAGATGCCGGATGCGGAATAGCCCACCAACGTGGCGAAATCGTGCGCGGTGATCGCGTCGCCGCATTCCACGATCAGGTCCGCCTGCGTGCGCAGACCGCAACGCAGCAGGTGGTTGTGAACGCTCGAAACGGCCAGCAGGGAAGGCATCGGCACTTCGTCTTCGCCTACTCGATCGGAGATCGCAAGGATGCTCACGCCATCGCGCACCAGCTCTTCGGCCTGTTCGCACAGGCGATTCACGGCATCTGCCAGCGCGTGTTCGTTATCGGTCCTAGCTTCGTAGGACGCATAGATCTTCGCCCCCTTGAAGCCCTTCTCATCCATGGAGGCGAGCGCTTCGAAGGCATCGCGGGTAAGCAGCGGCGTATCGAGTCGCACCAGGCGGCAGTTCGTGCGAGCGTCTTCGAGCAGGTTGCCGTGGTTGCCGAGATAGAGCAGCGTGGAGGTGAGGTGCGATTCGCGCAGCGCGTCGATCGGGGGATTCGTGACCTGCGCGAAGAGTTGGTTGAAGTAATGGAAAAAGCGGCGCGGATGTTCCGATAAACATGCGAGAGGGGTATCCGCGCCCATCGACGCCAACGGCGCCTTTGCCTTTTCCGCCATAGGGATGATCGCTTCCTCGATATCGTCGAAGAAGTAACCATGTATAGCCTGTCGAGTGCTCAAGGCCATGCCTTCATCGAGGGCAGCCTCGAGCGGTTCTGCCGCTTTGGCGATGAGAGAGTCGAGCGTGTGGGTCTCGGCGTTGATCCAGTCGAGATAGGGTGCTTGGTTCGCCAGGTCATCTTTGATCTCGTCATCGAAGATCACGCGCCCTTCGCGCGGGTCGACGATAAGCATCTGACCGGGCCCTAAACTGCCTGCGATCAGGATCTTCGCTGGGTCGACATCAAGCGTACCGGCTTCACTGGAGAGAATGAGCCGATCGTCGGAGGTCACGTAATAGCGCGCGGGGCGCAAGCCATTGCGGTCGAGCACGGCGCCCATGATGATCCCATTGGTGAACGCGATAGCTGCGGGGCCTTCCCAGGCTTCCGTGAGCATGGATTGATATTCGCCCCAGGCGCTGCGCTTCTTTGAGAGCGTGGGGTTCTTGTCCCATGGCTCGGGCAGCAGCATCGAGATGGCACGCGGCAAGCTGCGGCCGTTCATGGTGATGAATTCGAGCATGTTATCGAGCATGGCCGAGTCGGAGCCTTCGCCGTTGAACACGGGCAGCACCTTCTCGAGCGAAGGGCCCATGACCGGCGAATAGAGGTGCGGCTCGCGGGCGAGCGTCCAGTTCACGTTGCAGCGCAGCGTGTTGATCTCGCCGTTGTGCACCATGTAACGATTGGGGTGCGCGCGCTCCCACGAAGGCGTGGTGTTGGTGGAGTAGCGCGAATGCACGAGCGCGATGGCAGTTTCGCAAGAGGCATCATCCAAGTCCTTGAAGAAACCGCGCATCTGCGTGGAGACGAGCATGCCCTTGTACACGATCGTGCGAGCGCTCATCGAGCAGACGTAGAAGGTCTTGCCGTCTAGGCTCTGCGTTTCCTTCGCGCGCTTTTCGATGGTGCGCCTACCTATATATAAGCGACGTTCGAAATCTTCATTCGTTTTGCAATCGGCAGGACGACCGAGGAATGCCTGCTTGATGGTGGGCATGCAATCGAGTGCGGCTTGGCCTAGGTCGTGGGGGTCGATTGGCACATCGCGCCAGAAGAGCAGCGGGATGCCCTCTTCGATGCAGCCATCTTCGAAGATGCGCATAGCTTCGGCTATGCCGTGTTCGTCGGTGGGGAGGAAGAGCATGGCCACGCCATAATCGCCTTCGTCAGGCAGCAGGCTGCCGCACTTTTGTGCTTCCTTACGGAAGAAACGGTGCGGGATCTGCAGCAGGATGCCGGCGCCATCTCCCGTGTTGCGCTCCAGGCCAACGCCGCCACGATGCTCCAAGTTTACGAGTACAGAAAGCGCATCGTCCACCATCTGATGGGAACGCACGCCTTTGATGTTGGCGAGCGCGCCAATGCCGCATGCATCGTGTTCGAACGAGCTGCGATACATGCTGGGCTGTGGCGTTGCTGCTTGAGACAAGTGCGTTTGAGCCTGTTGGGCGGATCGCTGCGCGCTTTGTTCTGCGCAGGTAGGTTCGCAAGGATGCGCGTGTGCGCATGTTGCTTCGCTTCTCATGTAGTACCCCTTTTCGCATGTTTTAAGGTGCTACTACCTTACGGAAGCTCTGTGTCGCCAATATTGCGCGATTGTTTCGCGTGCGTTAAATCGTTATCTTGCTCACTTTTGTGTTCAATCAGCGGAGAGGGCAAGGCAACGAGGTGACTCTTTGCCGACTAAATTCGTTATTAATAAAACCCGAGCAAAGCAGCGACGCACGAAAGAACCTGCAAAAATGCAGGTTCTTGAGCAGGGAAGCGGGGAACCTCGTGTCTCGCGCTCGGCGCTGATCGAACCAAAAAAAGATGACGAACGACTGGGCAGTTCGTCATCTTTAGAGACGGCGGATGAGGTTCCAGCCCCACATGGTGATGCAATTCGGCACGATCTTGCCGATGATGCGCAGACAAAATGAGGGAATGCTGCAGCAGGCAACGGCAGCATGCATGCGGTTCATGAACAGCGCCCGCGACACTACGGTCGAGGCGTTTTGGGCGAAGAGCAAGTGGTTCACGGCGTGCGCATCTTTACTCTTGCGTGCTTGCGCCTCGAAGCCGGTCTTCACCCAGGTGGGGCAGAGTGCCGTTACGGTGATGCCGCTGCCGTGCAGCTCCCAGCGTAGTGCGCGGGTGTAGCGCAACACGAATGCCTTCGATGCTGCATAGACATTCATATAAGGCAGCGGGTAGAATGCAGCAGCTGAGGCAACTTCGATGATGCGTGAGCCGCGCTCCATGTGTGGCAAGCAGGCGCGCGTGAGCGCCACCACCGCGCGGGCGTCAAGATCGATCATCGCGGTTGCATCGTCGTTGGCGATATCTTTCCACGATCCGAACCTGCCGAAGCCCGCACAATTCACCAGATAGGTAACCACGCCGTTCGCTTCACCCAGATCCGCTTCGATGCGATCGATGTCTTCCTGTTTCGAAAGGTCAGCTGAAACCGCGCGCGCAGGAGTGCGCAGATCAGCGGCAATCGCTTCGAGCTTCGCAGTGTTGCGCGCCACCAGCCAGAATTCATCGATGTGATGCACGCCAACATCGGCGTGGGTCACGCTCGAGCGCACATCGAGCTGGCGCACGAATTCGAGCCCGAGTCCGCTCGAAGCGCCCGTAATGATCGCGATATGTTTCGGCGTTTCACTCATACTGTTCACGCTATGTTCCGTCTTCAAAGCGCCTGAACCCAAGGCCACTTTGGTTGTTTGCAAATCCATTGTAGGGCGCCCGACGAGCTGCCATCCCACATCGCTCGAAGCTGTGGGTAGTTTGTCATCTTTTAAGTTGAAGGGTTCGTGAACTTTCTTGCATGCGGGCATGAAAGTGGAGTTGAAAGCGGTAGTTCAAAGCGGCTTAGTGTATAATTACGAGCATCTTCATACCTGCACCAAAGCAGTGCGGTTCAGGGGTGAAAAGTAACCGTTGAGCTGCATATATACCATATATTTTCATAAGATAGGGTTCCCATGGAAAGCACAAAACCAAAGAATAAGACGCGCAATCTTATCATCACCGTCTGTGCCGCTGTCGTGGTCGTGGTCGTTGCGCTCGTTGTTTTCATGAACGTGAACACTCAGCGCATCATCGACCAGAATACGCAGTACCTCGAAACCTCCACCAATCAAACGGTGCGTCGCGTGAACGACACGTTCTCCTCTTCACTGCAGAGCGTGCAGACGGCAGCCGTGGTGTATGGGGATGCGATCAGTGATGAGGGCTTCAATCCGCGTACTGCGGCAACCATCCTCGATAATGCCCAGTTCGACCATACTTTCTTCATCGATGCGCAGGGTACGGCATATAACAACGATGGCTCCACTGCCGATGCGACCGACCGTGAATACTATATCGAAGGTGTGCAGGGTAAGAGCGGTATGTGCTATGTCGATAGTACGATCTTCGATGGTCAAAACGCCGTCGTCTTCTATGCACCGGTTGTTTTGGATAATGAAGTGATCGGCATCATGGCTTCGGTGCTCCGCGAAGAATCGCTCACGGAGGTTATGACCACCGAGTTCTACGACAGTCCACCCCTACCTATCTTTGCGAGCGCGATGGCACGATGGTAGCGATGGCAGGTTCGGTGAAGCCAGATGCGCGCGATATCGATGAGATATTCATCGCACGCGGGCTTAACGAAGAGCAGCTTGCTGTGCTCGATGTTGATATCGCAGAAGGCAATACGGTCAGCTTCACGTACGACACCTCCGAAGGCACGGGCAATACGTTCGTCACGAAACTTCCCGATTTCGATTGGATGCTCGTGCGTTCGTTCCCCGCAAGTATCACCAATGAAATGCTCCTTCGTGCGAACACCTCAGGCTTCATCCTGGTAGGAGGCGTGCTCCTTGCAGCGATCGTGGTGATCGTGGTGCTTACCATGCAAGCTCGTCGTGAGAACCAAGAGCTGCTGCTCGAGCGCCAGGAAGCTACGCGCATCATCGACGCCTCGACCAATCTGTTCGACAGCCTTTTCACGGTCGACCTCGAAAAGCACACCTACGAATTCTTGAAGAACGATAGTCAGCAGAAGAGCATTCCGCCGCGGGGTAATGCGTCTGACCTGCGTCAGTTCTTCGACAAGATCATCGATAAGAATTCGCTCTCAACTGATGCTCACGAGAAATTCGACAAGGACAATATCGCCAGCATTCTCACTCCAGGTGTACGCTTCATCCAAGAGGAATGGCGTACGAACGATCGAGAGAATCCGTGCTGGTATCAGGCCTCGATCCTCTGTCTTGCACGCGATGCGCAAGGCAAGCCGACCAGCGTGCTCGTGGCTATCCAAGACGTTACGGATGCGAAGGCGGAAGAACTGCGTGCGCATATCGCACTCGAAGATGCATTCAAAGCAGCTGAGCATGCTTCGCAGGCTAAGAGCGACTTCCTCAATTCAATGTCGCATGATATCCGTACCCCTATGAACTCCATCATGGGTCTTACCGCTATCGCAGGTATGCATGTCAATGATCCTGAGCGCGTGCGTGAATGCCTTACGAACATCACGTCGGCTTCGCGCCATCTGCTTGGCTTGATCAACGAAGTGCTCGATATGGCTAAGATCGAATCAGGCTCGATCGATCTGGCAGAAGAGCCCTTCGACCTCTCCGAGTCGATCGAGAACCTCATCACTATGATGAACCCCCAGATCGCAGCCAAGCACCAGGAGCTCAAAGTTGAGCTTGTCGATATCAAGCACGAGCATGTTCTGGGCGATCCCACCCGTTTGCAGCAGGTGTTCGTGAACATCATGGGCAACTCGGTCAAGTTCACGCCAGAAGGGGGCACCATCGGGCTGCGTATCACCGAGCTTCCGAGCTCGATCCAATCCAGTGCGTGCTACGAGTTCGAGTTCAGCGACACCGGATGCGGCATGAGCGAAGAATTCATGAAGCGCCTCTTCGAGCCTTTCTCTCGCGCGAACGATTCGCGTACCACGAAGGTCGAAGGTACGGGCCTTGGCATGGCTATCGTAAAGAGCGTGGTCAGCCTTATGAGCGGCACGATCGATGTCGAATCGAAAGAGGGCGAAGGCACCACCTTCACCGTTATGGTTCACATGAAATTGCGCGATGCCGAACAGGAAGACCTGAGCGATCTTGAAGGAATCCCTGTCCTGGTCGTCGACGACGATGAAGTTGCCTGCGAAGGTGCCTGCATCCTGCTCGACGATATTGGCATGAAGTCTGAATTCCGCCTCTCGGGTCCGGCAGGCATCGAAGCGGTCAAGAGCAGGCTCGATAACGATCCGTATCGCGTGGTCATCCTTGATTGGCGCATGCCGGGCATGAGCGGTCTTGAAGCTGCCAAGCATATTCGCGAGGCAACGAATGAGGCAGTGCCGATCATCATCCTTTCCGCTTACGATTGGTCGATGATCGAACAAGAAGCACGCCAGGTAGGCGTTGATGCCTTCATCTCCAAGCCGCTGTTCCGTTCTCGTTTGGTGCAAGTGATGAAAGAGCTGCTCGTGGGCGAGATGAAGAGCGTGATCGATGAGAAGGCGATGCTCGAAGAGCTTGCGTTCCAAGGCAAGCGCGTTCTGCTCACCGAAGATAACCCCATGGCAGCCGAGATCGCCCGTGAGCTGGTCGAGATGACGGGCGCGGCCGTCGAGCATGCCGAGAACGGCAAGCTCGCGCTCGATATGTTGCTCGAGCATGAACCGGGCTATTACGACATCGTGCTCATGGATATCCAGATGCCGGTCATGAACGGCCATGAAGCAGCTTCGGCCATTCGCGCTCAAGCTGATAAGCGCCCCGATATGGGTCAGATCCCGATTGTTGCGCTTTCAGCCGATGCCTTCGCTGAAGATGTGCGTCATGCGCGCAGTGCTGGCATGAACGATCATATGTCGAAGCCGCTCGAGATCGAAACGCTCGTTCGTATGCTGAAGAAATGGGTTAGCTAGCCAACGAGCGAATTCTTCGGGCAGGTGAGCGCATTTTCGCGCACAATCGTACTGCGTAATCTTGCGCGTCGGTTTTTCGCGTCAAAGGATGTTCATGGCAATCAAAGAATCTCAAGGCACCGTTCCCTCAAACGGCGGACGTGAGCACTTCGCTTCGCGTCTTGGCTTCATTCTCATCAGCGCAGGGTGTGCGATCGGGCTCGGCAACGTTTGGCGTTTTCCTTATATTGCTGGCGAATATGGTGGCGCAGCTTTTATCCTGCTCTATTTGATCTTCCTTGTGATCCTTGGCCTTCCTGTCATGATCATGGAATTCGCGATCGGCCGTGCGAGCCAGCGCAGTTGCGCGCGTGCCTTCGAACGCTTGCAGCCTTCAGGTAAATGGAACTGGTTCAGTTGGTGGGCGTATATCGGCTGCATGATCCTGATGATGTTCTACACCGTTGTGTGTGGCTGGATGCTCGCTTACATGGCGAAGATGGCCACCGGCGAGTTCGTCGGTCAAAGCGTCGAAGGGGTCGCAGGCGTGTTCTCTGCGATGCTCGGCAGCCCTACCGAAATGCTCGGTTGGATGCTCGCGGTCATCGTGATTGGCTTTCTCGTGTGCAGCCTCGGTCTGCAGAAGGGCGTCGAGCGCATCACGAAGATCATGATGATCTGCCTGTTGTTCGTGATGGTGGCGCTCGTGTTTCGCTCGGTCACGCTCCCTGGGGCAGGGGCAGGCCTCGAATTCTATCTCATTCCCGATTTCGAGAAGATGTTCGGTGGTGGCATCGGGCACTTCGGTGAAGTCGTGTATGCGGCTATGGGCCAGGCGTTCTTCACGCTCTCGCTCGGCATTGGCGCCATGGAAGTGTTCGGTTCGCGCATTGGCAACGATCGCGCGCTCACGGGCGAAGCGCTGCGCATCTGCGGTCTCGATACGTTCGTGGCGATCGTGGCGGGCCTCATCATCTTTCCTGCGTGCTTCGCGTTCGCTGTTGCTCCTGATCAGGGGCCAGCGCTCGTGTTCGTTACCTTGCCAAATGTATTCGAGCAGATGCCCTTCGGTCAGGTTTGGGGAACGCTGTTCTTCGTGTTCATGAGCTTCGCTGCGCTCTCGACCATCATTGCGGTGTTCGAGTGCCTCATCACGTTCACGATGGAGCGCTGGAACGTATCGCGCTCGCAAGCGATCGCCCGCACCGCCTTGCTTGTGACGGTTTTGAGCATTCCGTGTGCGCTTGGCTTCAATGTGTGGTCAGGTGTGGGGATCCCTGGCATCGGCGATATCCAGTCGATCGAAGATTTCATCGTATCCAACAACCTGTTGCCACTGGGTAGTTTGCTCTATGTGATCTTCTGCGTTACGCGCAGTGGATGGGGCTGGGATAATTTCCTCAAAGCTGCCGATGTCGGTGAAGGCATCAAATTCCCGCGCTGGTCTCGCTATTGGCTCACGTTCGGCGTGCCGATCCTGATCGGGATCATCTTCGTGATGGGCTATGCGCCGAAGTTCGCGCTGTGGTTCGGGCTCGGCTAAACGCAGCGCTTCGTCATATCTCGTGTGCTTCATCGTTCGTTGTAGGTGAACGCGCAATGCTTTTTTGGTTTTGTCTGCATCTTGCGTGCAAAACATGGAGAGATTGCGAGTTTTCTTACGGCACTTGTACTCTTTATGTCCGCTCTATAACATGTTCGCCACGTTTTGCGATTCATGCAACGAACGCAAAGCAAAGATAGTACTGTTTGTCACATCATTATTGGTGTGTAAGAGCTCCGAAAGGAGTATGAGATATGATTCGTAAAGCAATAAGAACCTATAAGCATTCGTTCATCGTCGCATCGCTTCTTGCGATCAGCACCGTTGCTCTTTCGGTCTGCTTTGCTTTTTCAAGCCCGCTCTTGGCTTCGGCGGAAAATACCGAATCCGCGGAAACGCTCGAGGTGATCGAAGAAGTTGCTGCTCAGCGTGACCAAGCGATCGAAGAGGTCGAAGCGATCATCGAAGAGCGTGCTGCGAACGAGCAGCAAGGTGAACAAGACCTCACGGCTACGGGCAATTTGAGCGATGCCAACATTGCAACGCTTGAAAAGGAAAACGAGCAGAATGCGCAGGATAACCCCGCAGCTACCACGCCCAGCGATGACTGCACGGTTACCATTCGTTATCTTGAATACATGAACTACGATGACGAACCAGATGCGGTCATTGACGAAATGGGTCGTCGCGTGCTGGGAACGCGCGTCCTCACGGGCCTGAAAGAGGGCGATGTGCTCAATGCTTGGAATTATGTCGTTAATATCCCAGGGCATTTCTTCTTCGACGGTTGGCCGCTGAACCTTACGGTTACGACCGACCCGAACAAGAACACCTTCGATCTGATCTATATCAAGAAGTGGAACAGCGAATACACGGTCAACTACTATGTGATGACCGGCGCTGATCTTAGTGCTGATACGTGGTCGGAAGCATTGGCACCCGATGATGTTGAATTCATCAAGATGGGTTCAGAGACGTTCGATAATCAGCGTTTCGACAAGCTCGTTGAAGGCGATGCCTACGAATACAAGCTCGATGATATGTATGTGATCGATACCTATCCGGCTGAGATTCGCCTGGGCACCGATCCGGATAACAACGTGATCAACGTGCTCTATGCCCCTACTTCATCAACGCTTCCTGACGATCTTGAGGTGCCTGACGATATCATCCCACCAGCAGATGAGGGCGACACAGGTAGCGGAGATACCGGCAGTGGAGATACCGGCAGTGGAGATAACGGCACTGATTCAGGAGACAATGGCAGCGGCGATTCTGGCGCCGGCACGCCTGCACCCGATCTGCCTTCCGATGGCACCTTTGACAAGGATGACATCAGTTCCACCTTGCCCGATGGCGTGACCGACGACGATGAATCCAAGGATGATTTCTTGGGCAACGAGGTCGATCGCGGTGAGCTTGATGTTACCGACGAGATGCTTGCGAACCCCGTGAGCAAGGAGCAGGCTAACCAAGCGCTTGCAGACTATCGGGATAGCCTCTATGAGGCAGATAATCTCGCAGAGACAGGTGATGGTGTGCCGATCATCGCTTGGGTCTCAGGAGCTACCGCGCTTGTTGCACTGGTGCTGTTAGGCTTCTACCTCATGCGTTCGCGCAAGCACGATTGATGACAAACTACCGGGCAGTTTGTCGCCTTTAGCAAGATTCTTCGAGCTCCGTGGGGCTCGTTTGCTTCTGCCATAACGTGTTCGATCAATTCTTCATACCCACGCAGGGCGGCAAAGGGTTTGAATTGACGCGCGCGATCGGGGTGGGGCTTGCCTAAGATGTAGCGTTCTGGATGGGCGCTGTTGCGCGCGCTATAGGGCAGTTCGTTAGGCATTATGTCCTCCTACGAGATGCGTGCGCTCAAGTCCGCGTGCTTTTTCCTTGTACGAAGTACCGCGCATGACCGCGCCCTTGCCGAATCTCTGCTTTATCGCAAGCAGCGCGTCCTGTTGTGCTCGTTCTTCTTCCTCGGCTTCAATGTTGCTGAAGAGCGTGTGCGTGGCGTATTCTTCAGGCTCGAGGTTTCCACAGCTGATATTGATGCGCCGAATGGGCAAATCGTGCCGCACACGCTGGCAGTACAGCTCGTCGAATATGTGCAGGAGCTCTTTGAAGGAATTGGTCGAAAAGCCAAGCTTGTGGCTTACGCTCGTATGCGATCCGCCACGCATGCCTTCGCTCGCCTCAGTGCGCTCTTTCGAAGTCAGACTGCTGCTTTCTTGGGAGCGCTTCTCTCCATCATCCTTCTTATAGCCAATGTAGAGGTGCACGGAACTTGCGACCACCTGCTTGTCTACGAGCTCCAGTGCAGTTTCGTCGACCATCTCGCGCAGCAATATC
>OLNO01002908.1_pt1 | contig 10965 bp, 12 predicted proteins | sample 1672861 | NCBI WGS metagenome assembly OLNO01 (sample SAMEA3136731, study PRJEB25190) | human gut metagenome | reverse complement strand
CCTGTCTACCTGCACCGGCAGCGGCTACAGTACCCGGTTTGCCGTGCATGCGGTGTGTATAGATGCCCGGCCTGTTCAGATCCGGGAAAATGATAATTGATAATTTTATAACAATAACCTTGATTGACAGAATCTGGAAATGTATGATAGTATGCCAGTAGTTAGAAAAAACTAACTCGCGCGATGTGAAAAAGATTCGCGCGGGTTAATTTTTACTGCATGGGTTAGCGTAAACTAACTAAAAAGTGAACTGGAGCTGAAAAACATGAATCGAAAAAAGAAGATTATCCTACTGATTGTAATTCTCATACTTGTGACGGGCGCCGCGGCGATGTATCTGCACACAAGACCGAAAGAAGTTACAAATTATGATGCGGAATTTGAGGAAGATCAGGAAAAGCCGGATAAGGAGGATCAGACCGGCGGCGTATCTGCGGGGATTCAGATACCGGGCTATAAATCCATTACCATTCCCGCAGGGAAGACGGATGTCTCAGTGGAGCTGATGAATCCGGAGGAAAATGAAGTGTATTTTCAGATTTCTTTTTACCTTCCGGATACCGATGAGACGATATATACGTCAAAACTGATCAGACCGGGACAGCATCTGTATGAAATCACTCTTGAAAAAGCAATGGAGGCAGGCGAGTATCCGCTGACGGTAAAATATGACACGTTCACCGCGGATGAGGACATGACGCCCAGAAACGGGGCGGAAGTAAACTGTACGCTTGTGGTAAAAGAATGATGTTACGGCGCGGCGGCGCTTAACATAAATAAAACAAACCATAGAAGGGAGAATCAGTTATGGGACTGAAGAAATTATTATCAGGCGCCCTGGCGGCAGCAATGATGACAACAATGATGTGCGGCACCGCGTTCGCGGCGGAGCCGGCCAACGGAGACTATACGGGAGAGATTCATTTCCTGAATGCCAACGGCTCGGGAAACAACAGTATGTGTGATCCGATTTTTGTGCATGAGGCAGATCTGACTCTTACAGATACGGAGGCGGAACTGACATTCTACGTGGCTTATCCGATTCCCGCGTTCCCGGATCAGGGGACAGACGGAACAGTTCTGGATGTAGTATTTACAGTAGACGGAACAAAGTATGAGGCGGAATCTGATATTACCACAAAACCGGAAAAGGAATTTGATACTACGGCAGCTCTGTTCGGCGTGAACGCAGGAGACATTCTTCCTACGCAGGTGCTTACAGTTACGCTTCCCCGGGATGCGGTGGATGACCTGGAGGCAGGAACTGTATCCGCAACCGCATATGTGAATGTAGTAATGAATTCTACTCAGAACTTCTTCGTACAGGTAACAGATCTGCAGTCTGCCGGCGGAACACAGACACCGGATGAGGATACCCAGGACATGCAGATTACGGCAGATGTTGAAGAGACAGTTTCCGCACCGTCCTATACGGTAACCGTTCCTTCCTCTGTCGCAATGGGAACACTGAGCGCTGAGCAGAATAACGCAATGGTATATGCGGTGGACGTGAAAGCTTCTGATCTGAACGGCACGCTGTCTGTGACAGCTCCCGGAGAGGGCAGCCTGACAAGCGGAGACAATTCTCTGGCATTTGCCAACAGCTTCGGCACACAGACAGTAAATGACGACACAGCAGGAACAAAGCTGAGCGGAAAGATCAGCGTGTCCGCTGAGGATGTAAAGGCTGCGGCAGCAGGAAATTACACAGGCACAACAACATTCTCCATTACATACGCAGCAGAATAAGAAAAAGCGTCAGTATCAGAATCAGGAATCCTCAGGCAGTCTGTCCGTGAGGATTCCTGCTTTTCCGGGGATGACGCTGGTTGACGGAGGAAACGATGGGAAGAAAAAGAGGAAAGAAAAGATGGGGTCTTCTGCTTCTGGCAGGGATTCTGGCAGCAGTTCCGGCCGGCCCGGCCGTGCAGGCGGAAAGCGGGACTGCAGAGGAAAGGGCCGGTTCCTATACAAAGAGCGGTACGTTCCATATTGACCAGTTCGGTGAATATGATATTGACGCAGACGTAACGGTAACAGACGGAAAGATTACGGATATTACAATTACAGGAGCCAACTTCGGGGGAACTTACGCGGAAGTCAACAAGACGAAACTTGCCTCTGCCATTGAGGGCATGGCAGGAAGTTTTCTGGGGCTTGAAGATACGGATACGGACAGCCTGAAGGAGATTGACGCAGTGTCCGGCGCCACATATTCTTCCAACGGAATTAAGGAAGCGGTGGCGGACGCTCTGGGACTGGATCTGTCTGACAGCGGCACCTCCGTTGTGCCGTCGGAAGTACCGGAGCCGGGAACTTATGATGTGACCGCAGCAGTCCGCAGTGATGTGGTAGACCACAGCCTGGTGCAGACGGAGACGGCGGATGCCGTGCTTACGGTAGAGGAAGACGGGCAGATGCGCCTGTCCTACCGGATGGTGTCAGGGACCGATCAGGAGCCTATGTATATTCTCGGGTTCAACGGATATTACACAGACAACGATCCGGAACAGGAACTGACCATGGACGGCGTGGATTACAGCACCGGGGAAAGAAACGGATACACAGTGGTAACGGACGTGTCCTTCCCTCTGACCGGGCTGAGCCAGTATTATTACAACAATACTTATATTTATGTTCCGGCTATGAGCAACCTGAATGGCGAGATCAGCGGAATTCTGTTTGAAAACGGCCGGTTCAGCGTAAAGACGATTGTAACAATGTACTGGGATACGCTGAAAAGACAGGAAACAGGAACAGACGGGAATGAAAGCACTGAAGAAAAGGACATGGAAATCTCAGCGGATATCGAGGAAGAAACATCCGCTCCCTCCTGTATTGTGTCAGTTCCCTCTTCCCTTTCCATGGGAAAACTGACCACAGTTTCCGATAATATACAGGAATATGAGATCCGGGTATCCACGGAAAACAGAAACGGAACCGTGACGGTCAGCGCGCCGGAGGGCGGGCTTTTGTACAGCGGAGACAATGAGCTGGCCTTTGCCAATGATTTCGGCACCCAGTCTTTTCAGGCAGATGGGACAGAGAGTAAGGGAAGCGATTCAGGGGAAACCGCGCTTTACGGAAGGATTATCATATCCGGAGCGGATGTGGCTGCCGCGGTTCCGGGGAATTATACAGGTGTTACTACCTTTACCATAACATGCGGGGACGGCGCCGCAGATCCGGATGATCCGGGAAATACCGGGGATCCGGACAGTCCGGGAGGCACAGAGGATCCGGACAATCCGGGAGACACGGAGGATCCGGACGACCCGGAAAGCGGTGAACTGGATATTTATAATCTGGAAGACGGCGTCTATTCCATAACCGGCAGAATGGTGAAGACAGATAAGACCACCCTTTCCATGTCTGACAATGCGATTAACCATACCATAAAGCTGACGGTAAGAGATGGAAAGTATTATATTACCCTGGATCTGAAGGGCCTGAATATCAGCGGGCAGCTGGGTTATCTTGGAGGCCTGAAGTACTTCCTCACCGGCTATGCCCAGGATCAGTACGGCAATCCGGCGGGAGAGCTGGCAGACGCAGTGGTGGAATCCTACCAGCTGAATGAAGACGGCACAAGGGTCAGTGACGACTATGGCACAGATTATCCGGATCAGGTGACGTTTGAACTGATTCCGGAAGCTCTGGAAGACGGTTATGCGCCGCTCCAGGTATTCGTGCCGATTATGGAATCCATCGCGGAAGGCGTGGGGACACAGCCGGTATTCCTGGCCCTTGACTGGGATACGCTGGAAGCGGCAGAAGAAGATGACCCGGCCTTCACAGATGATAATGAGCCCGGAAACGGAAACCAGGATGACGGTGATGATGACAGCAGCGGTCTGAACGGCGGCAGCGGATTAGACGGCGGTTCGGGTCTCCCGGGCGGCAGCACTCTGGGAGGGGCATCCCTTGGAGGAAATTCACTGGGCGGCAGTTCACTGGGCGGTTCTTCACTGGGCAGCGGTCTGTCCTCTGCTTCCAGTGTAAAGACCGGCGATACGTCAGAGGATATCAGAGGTTGGGCAGCCCTGCTTGTGATCGGATGCGGGGTTCTTGGAGCCGGAATCCTGGAAAAGAGACGGGGGAAGAAGGAAAGCAGATAGCCCCTTTTAGAGCGGGAAGGAGCTGCGGAGAGTATGCGGCTCCTTTCCGGTTATGAGGAGGCAGCGGGGCGGATCGGGAATATCCGCCTGATTATTCAGACAGAAGACAGGAGAAACGGATGAAAACAGGAAAAAGAGTGAAAAAAGTGTTTGCCGGGCTGCTGGCGGCTCTGCTGCTTGCCGTTACGGGCGCAGGAGCAGAGCCGCTTCCGGTAAAGGCGGCCGGCGGCAGTGTGTATACCTGCGTGATTCATCCCTGCTACGCGCATCCGGTTACCGGAGTGATCGAGGATTCCGGCGGGGAGGCGTCTTACGCCACCGGACAGGGAATGGTGGACGGAGCCGTCTATACCACAGGAATTCTGGAGCTGACAGACAGCGGAGAATATTATCTGACGATCCGCATGAGTCTGATGGACTATACCTCCGGGCACAGTTTCTGGGTGCAGAATGTGGGGGATTCCGGCTGGTCCACTCCGGCGCTGGGTGTAACGGGAAACGGAACAGACAGTAACGGGGCAACGGCAGATATCTGCATTCAGGTGCCAAGCGAGAACTGCGTGGTCCGGGGGTCCATGTATGTAGAGCCGATGGGAAGAGACGTAATCTTTTATCTCTATCCCAGTGATTATACCGCGGGAAACAGTACGGATATGAATGCAACAATTGTAACTTCCGCTTCCGGCAGCAGTACATCCGGCGGCAGTTCAGGGAGTTCCGGCGGATCCGGCAGCGGCAGTACAGATACCGGCAGCGGAAATACAGGAACCGGCACAGCAGGATCTTCCCTGCAGAGCGGCAGCTTAAGTTCTTCCGGTTCTGAGGACAGCCAGACTTCAGAAGAAGATACAGGGGAAGCTCCGGCGTTGTCCAGCTCCATTGAAGAGGCGGCAGCGCCCTCCGGGGACAGCGCTGCAGATACGGAGCTGAATGACGCTCAGGGATTAAGTCTGTCTACGGAAGAGCAGGCTTCTGCTTCAGAGACAGACAGCGGATCCGGCGGAAACGGACCGTTTGCCGTTGGGGCGGCGGTTACCATATCCGGCCTGATTCTGATGGGAGCAGCGGCTCTGATCGTATATTTCTTCCGGAAAAACTGGCGGAGATGGGGCGGAGGATATGACGATGATGAAGATTAGGATTACAGAAGAAAAAAACAGAATCTGCAAAGCCCTGGCGTGCACGGCTCTGGCCTGCGGTCTCCTTGCGGGATGTGTGGATCAGAGCGGAGGTGCTTCCGGGCAGACCGGGGACGGTTCCGGGAATCCGGCGGAAAGTGCGCAGACGCTTCTGGAGATTACGGATCCGGAGGAAAAAGCGGCGGTAGAGGCGGCAAAGGCGAAGGTGGCCGCTATGGAGGGAGAGCCCCGGATTATCGCTACGTCACCGGCAACCGCAGAGATCTGTGACCGGCTGGAACTGGATCTGGTGGGTGTGTGCTCCAGCTCCATTTCCAATCTGCCGGAGCGGTATGCGGAAGTGGAAGAAGTGGGTACTTCCATGAGCCCGGATATGGAGGTCGTGGCGTCTCTTGATCCGGACTGGATCCTGAGTCCGGCAAGTCTGCAGTCCGATCTTCAGCCCAAATATGAGGCCATTGATACAGACTGGGCGTTTCTGAATTTAAGAAGTGTTCCCGGCATGTACCGTTCCATTCAGGAACTGGGAGAAATCTTCGGACGGGAGGAGCAGGCCCGGGAAATGGCAGATGAGTTCACGGAATTTTATGAGGACTACAGTATCCGGAATGAAGGAAAGGAAAGTCCGAAAGTGCTGGTTCTTATGGGACTGCCCGGAAGCTATATCATTGCTACGGAAAATTCCTATGTGGGAAGTCTTGTGGAGCTGGCCGGCGGAGAGAATGTTTATGCAGGAACGGACCAGGAGTTCCTGACTGTCAATACAGAAGATATGCAGTCAAAAGAACCGGATGTGATCCTGCGGGCGGCCCATGCTCTCCCGGATCAGGTAATCGAAATGTTTAATGAAGAGTTTCAGACCAGCGACATCTGGCAGCATTTCACAGCGGTGCAGGAGGGGCGGGTTTATGATTTGACCTATGAGCTGTTCGGCATGAGCGCCAATTTCAATTATCCGGAGGCTCTGGAGGAGCTGCAGCCCATGCTTTATCCAGAAACAGAGGAAGACGCGGCCCAGGCACAGAAGAACAGTGAGGATGCGGCGAAAGCGGCAGAAGACAGCGAAGCTTCGGAGAAGATTGACGAAGAAACACTGCAAGAGATTACAAAGTAAGGAGGGAAAACCATGAAGGAAGAAAGAGAAAGCCTGCAGGGAAGAGATGAGCCCTGCAGACAGGATCAGATCCGGAAGAAAAGAAAGCACGCCAGGGCGGTCCTGTCCTTTCTGATCATGGCGGCGCTTCTGGCGGTTCTGATCTTTGCTTCCGTCAATATAGGAAGTCTTCAGGTTTCGCCGGGAGAACTGTTCCGGGGACTGTTTATTGAGCGGATGGAAAACGTGGCGGCAATCTATGATCTCCGGTTCCCGCGGATCGTCATTTCCCTGTTCGCAGGGGCGGCGGTGGCTGTTTCCGGCGTGCTGTTCCAGGCAGTGCTGAAAAATCCTCTGGCAGACCCGGGAATTATCGGAATCTCAGGCGGCGCCAGCTTTGCGGCGGTGCTGGTTACAGCGTTTCTGCCGTCTCTGTATTTTTTCACGCCTCTGTTCGCGTTCGCGGGAGGAATCCTGGCCTTCTTTCTTGTATACAGCCTGTCATGGAAAGGGGGGTTAAGCCCTTTGCGTATTATTCTGACCGGTGTGGCAGTGAGCACTGCATTTACAGGGCTTTCGGATGCCCTGAACTCCATGACCGGAGGAAACTCCTCAGGAGTGGCGTCCATAGTTGAGGGAAATATTACACAGAAAACATGGGAGGACGTGCAGACCCTTCTGCCCTATGTGATTGTGGGACTGGTTCTTGCGGTTCTTTTTTCAAAAATATGTAACCTGATGTCCCTGGAGGATAAAACGGCAAGAGGACTGGGGGTCAATGTGAATCTGATGCGCATTCTGATTTCTCTGATTGCAGTACTGCTGGCCAGCATTTCTACAGCGGTGGCGGGAGCCATCAGTTTCCTGGGACTGATTGTGCCTCATATCGGAAGAATTCTTGTGGGAAGCGACCACCGGGCGCTGGTGCCTTTTTCCATGCTGGCGGGCGCCTTTACATTTCTGCTGGCGGATACCATCGGCAGAACGGTGGCGGCGCCCTACGAGGTGGCTGCCTCAATTATTATGAGCGTGATCGGGGGACCGTTCTTCATTATTCTGTTAAGGAGGTCGAAGAAGTATGCAGCATGAGGGAAATAAGAAGCCTGCCATGGAAGTGCGGAACCTGTCCTTTTCTTATGGAAAGAACCGGGTGCTTAAGGACATTTCTTTTCAGATTGAGGAAGGGAAGATTACAACGATCATGGGGGCAAACGGATGCGGGAAATCTACGCTGTTTAACCTGATGACCCGGAATCTGTATCCGGGGAAAGGCAATATTTTCCTGCGGGGAAAGAATATCCAGAATCTTGCCCTGAAAGAATTTGCGAGGAAAGTATCCATTGTACATCAGTACAACTCTTCCGCGGATGACATTACGGTAGAGCGCCTGGTATCCTTTGGCAGAACTCCTCATATGAAACTGATGCAGGGACGAAGGGAAGAAGATGAGAGACGGATCCGGTGGGCAATGGAAGTAACCAATACAGAAAAATACCGGGACCGGGAGATCAGCCGTCTTTCCGGCGGCCAGCGGCAGAGAGTCTGGATCGCCATGGCACTGGCCCAGAATACAAAGATTCTGTTTCTGGATGAACCGACCACGTATCTGGACATCCGCTATCAGATCGAGATTCTGAAGCTGGTGCGGAAGTTGAACCGGGAATACGGAATTACCATTATTATGGTGCTCCATGATATCAATCAGGCTATCCACTATTCAGACCGGATTATCGGACTGAAGGACGGCCATGTGGCGGCGGAGGGAGCTCCGGATGAGATGATTACGCCGGAAAGCATCCGTGAACTGTACGGAATCACACTTGGGGTAACAGAAGTAGAAGGAGAAAAATTTGTGCTGACTGTATGAGGTACACAGCCGGGGACAGGCGGCTTCTCCGGGATACAGGAAAAAGGAGGTTAATGAAGGATGAACAAGAAAAATCCGCTGCGGATCTTCTGGATTGTGCTGGGATTTATCTGTCTGGGGCTGGGCACCTTAGGGATCGTTCTGCCGATTCTGCCTACAGTGCCCTTCTATATGGCGACGGTATTCTGCTTCGCAAAAAGTTCGAAAAAGCTTCATGACTGGTTTACAGGAACCGGTCTGTATCAGAAACACCTGGACAGCTTTGTGAAGCAGAGGGCCATGACAATGGGGACGAAGCTGCGCATTGTAGGAACTGTGACTGTTGTAATGGCTGTGGGATTTATTGCGATGAGCAGAGTTCCGGCGGGACGGATCTGCATTGCCATTGTGTGGGCATGTCATCTGATTTATTTTTTCGGAAGAGTCAGAACAGTAAAAACAGAAAACTAAATGAGAAAAAATATCAAAAAGCATCCTTTTTGAGAATAATTATTGACAAGCATGGCGGGGAATGGTATATCTGATATGCAAATGGTTAGTAAAAGCTAACTGAATGCTGAGAGTTAAAGATATAAACTGAAAATCAATTTTCTCAGAAAGGAATGTGTATATGAAAAAAGAGAAAAAGAATCCCCTGCGGATTATGTGGCTGATTCTTGGATTTCTGGCAATGGGGATCGGAGCGGTGGGAGTTATTCTTCCCGTGCTGCCGACTACGCCATTTCTTCTGCTGGCGTCCTTCTGCCTGGCCAGAGGATCGGAACGGTTTCACAGGTGGTTTACAGGGACAAAACTGTACAGACGGCATCTGGAGAGTTTTGTCAGAAACCGGGCCATGACGCTGAAGACAAAGTTCAGTCTGCTGATTCCGGCGTCCTGCATGCTGATTCTGGCGTTTCTGGCCATGTCAAATGTATACGGCAGAGCATTTATTATTTTTCTGATTTTTTTCAAGTATATCTACTTCTTTACGAAGATACGCACGACCCCGGCGGGACAGACGGCAGTGCCGGAAGCGGAAGGGTAAAGAGAAAGTATATTACTGAAGGGACAGTCAGATGAAAATGCAGAATATTGAAAAGAAGCGGAAAAAAGAACAGTATGTGGTGAAGGAAATGATCCGCCTGTACTGCCGTAAAAATCACGAGGGATATGAAAAAAAGACAGGGAAGATGTGCCCTGTCTGTCAGGAACTTTCTGATTACGCGGAACTCCGCAGTGAAAAATGTCCGTTTATGGAGAAGAAAACCTTCTGCAGCAACTGCCGGGTTCACTGCTATAAGCCTGAAATGAGAGAAAAAATCCGGCAGGTCATGCGGTTCTCCGGACCCCGGATGCTGCTGTACCATCCGGTGATGGCCCTATGGCATGTGGTGTGCAGTATGAGAGAAAAGAAAAAGCAGAAGCAGGAAGGAATTGTATGATTAAGAAAAGACTGGTGGGACTTCTGTCCCACGCAAAAAAATATATTATATATCAGGTAGTCTGGCAGTGGCTGGCCCTGCTCTGCCAGATTCTGATGATCTACTGCGCGTCTGTCCTTCTGGAACAGGCGCTGTTTTGGGAAGTGACGTGGCAGACGGGAGTGCGTTATGGAGCGCTTGTAGTGATCGCCATGTCGCTTCGGTTTATCTGTGACAGGCGGGCGTCTTACGCATCCTACCGGGCCAGCGTGGATGTAAAACGGATCCTGAGAGACAGGATTTACAGTAAGCTGCTCCGCCTGGGAGCGGCGTACCGGGAGAAGGTGTCCACCTCCGAGGTGGTGCAGATGGCGGCGGAAGGAGTGGAACAGCTGGAGACCTATTTTGGAAAATATCTGTCTCAGCTGTTTTACAGTCTGCTGGCGCCGGTAACTCTGTTTGCGGTGCTGTCTTTTATAAACTGGAAGGCCAGTCTTGTGCTGCTGATCTGTGTGCCTCTGATTCCTGTTTCCATTGTCGCGGTTCAGAAAATTGCAAAACGGCTGCTGAATAAATACTGGGGAATCTATACCGAACTGGGAGACAGCTTCCTGGAGAATCTGCAGGGACTGACGACCCTTAAGATTTACCGGTCAGATGAGAAAAAAGCAGAGGAGATGGACGAGGAATCCCAGCGGTTCCGCCGGATTACCATGAAAGTGCTGACCATGCAGCTGAATTCCACCAGTGTGATGGACATGATCGCCTACGGCGGAGCCGCGGTGGGAATGATTGTGACTCTCTCTGAATTTATGAAAGGAAACTTAAGCGTCCACGGAGCGCTGATGCTGATTCTGCTGCGCGCGGGCCTGTCGCTTGATTTGGGCGATTTGAAGCGCGTTGGCCGCCCGGCAGTGCTGATGGCGTTTGTGCCCGCGACGTTTGAGGTGCTGGCCATTTTGCTCACCGCGCCGCTGGGGGCAATCGGCATGGACGCGACGGCAGACAGACTGCTGCAAAAATAAGCTGGTCTTTCCGCACGGAATAGGGTATAATGAACAAAAAGAGGGACGAGGAGGAGAACGGGGATGAGCATATCGCCGGAGAAACTGGCCGACGCGATGGCGCTGCGAACCATCAGCCATGCGGAGAAGGAAAAGCTGCCGTGCATCGCGATGGCCGACTTATGCAGACCCGGTTTGCAATTCGCGGGCTATTTCGACGTGTTCGCCTTTGAGAGACCGCAGATCATCGGCAAAACCGAAATGGCCTATCTGGACAGCCTGCCGGAGGAGCTGCTGAACGAGCGGCTGAAACGGTATTTTTCATACGATATTCCCTGCAT
>OLNO01002895.1_pt1 | contig 10984 bp, 7 predicted proteins | sample 1672861 | NCBI WGS metagenome assembly OLNO01 (sample SAMEA3136731, study PRJEB25190) | human gut metagenome | reverse complement strand
TACATCAAATTAATTCGCTTTGTCAATAAGTTTTAGCTATTAGTATACTTTTTGACTTTAACTATATCGACTAAACTTCACTAAATTACGCCAAACTTCACAGTTTTATTGACATCGCAATTTTTTTGTTATATTATTAAAAAAATTGCAGACTAAATTGGCCTTTCTCATTAAAAGAATAACTAGTGATAATACAATAAAAATCAGAGCTAAGTCATGTATAGGAGAAAAAATGAAACTCGAAATCAACCGGCTCACAAAATCCTACTCAAAAGGCAAAAAAGCCATCGACAGCTTTACCCTCACCCTTGAAAAAGGCGTGTACGGCATCTTAGGTCCCAACGGTGCGGGCAAATCCACGTTGATAAACTGCGTAACCGGCATAATAAAGCCCGACAGCGGCAGTATTGCTTTCACCGACGGCGACAGCCACGATTATATGTCGCACCTCGGCTTTTTACCGCAGAATCAGGACTTTTATCCGAATTTTACGGCAAGAGAGCTTATACTTTACTCTATGGCGCTGAAAAATGTAAAGGTCGATAATCCCAAAGCCTATGCCGACGGGATTTTAAAGCGTGTAAATCTGTATGACGACCGCAACAAAAAGGTTGGCGCACATTCGGGCGGTATGAAGCAAAGGCTCGGCATAGCGCAGGCACTTGTAGGCGAGCCAAAGGTGGTTATATTTGACGAGCTGACAGCAGGACTTGACCCCAAGGAGCGTATACGCTTCAGAAATGTAATCTCATCGCTTGCGAATGATAAGATAGTAATTTTAGCAACTCATATCGTTACCGATATTGCTTTTATTGCCAAGAATGTTGTACTTATCGATGGCGGAAAGATGATAAGCTGTGCCTCACAAAGTGAGCTTTGCAATGAAATTTACGGCAAGGTCTGGGAGGTGCTCACCGACTACGAAACAGGTATGGAGCTTATGCGGACAAAGCGCGTCAGCAATGTTATAAGCGAGGACGACAGGTTCAATGTCCGTGTTGTAAGTGACGAGAAGCCGCACCACGACGCCGTTAATGTTCAGCCTGCCCTTGAAGATGTGTGCATTTATCACTTCGGAGAGATAGGTGAATGATATGCTGAAATACGAGCTTAAAAAGTACATACTGAAGCCGTCACTTCATATCTGCATTATCGTACTTATACTTTTAAACTTTGTTAAGGTATTTGAGCTGTATTACTACACGGGTGGGGGCAGAGCCGTTCTTTCGGGAAATGCCGTACAGGGCACGGATATACTGTACGATAAATACAGCGGAAAGATAACCGATGAAAAGATAAACGGACTAAAAACCGAGCTTGCTAATGCGGAGCAGATGCTAAAAGTGTACGGTATAATTGAAGAGCCGATTGAGGGTACATATTGCGGCTACCCCTACGGTGATGTAAATTTATTCAAAGACCTTATTTCTTCCTACGAATACGCTATTCTATACTCAAATAAAAGTGCGGAGATAACCGAAAATGCAAGGGCAAACGCCGAGTTCTACAGCGATAAGAGCCGGTACGAATACCGCCTTTCAAAGCTGTATGAGGACTGCTATAAAGGCAGGTCGCTCGACTGCTATTATCAGTCCGAGGGACACAAGGCTATCTTCGACTATAAGTTTTCCGCCTTGCTGTCAATGTTTATCATAGTGCTTGCAATATCTCCGATAGTATCAAAGGAGTATGTTATAGGCTACAATAAGCTTATATCTTCATCAGGAAAAAGAGGGTCGGTTATGCTTGCAAAGCTGACAGCGGCGGCGATATTTACATTTGCGGTTACACTTATACTGTTTGCTTCGGATATGGTTTATTTTCAGCTTATCTACGGCTTTGACGGCTTTTCCGCACCGATATACGCCTTGCAGGAATTTGAAATGTGCCCGTTCAATATCACGCTTTTCGGCGCTCTTGTGATAACGTTCGTATTAAGACTTGTGTTTCTGCTTATGTTCACATTCCTTGTGACGGCAGTATCGTCCTTTTGCAAAAACGATATAATTTCAATGGTTGTAAGCGTAGCGGCGGGATTTCTGCTTGTAATCGGCTCGGAGCTGCTCCCCGGCGTGCTTAACCCTACGACGCTTATCGGTTCGACAGAGCTTTTCACAAATATGAATGTCTGCAATATCCTTGATTTCCCCGTATTCAATGTTGTTGTAACTTTATCCGAAGTAATACTTCTCGCTGTCGTCTTTGCTGTCGTGTCTGTACGGAGGGGTATGAAATGCTGTTAAAAAATGAACTGAAAAAACTGTACATAAAGCAGTACGGACTTATTGTACTGCTGATAGTCTTTATAGCAAAACTGCTCACAAGTGCGGATTTATACAAGGCAAGCTACAGCGATATGTCGTACGAACAGCAGAAATATTATCTCGAATATATGCAGGAGTACGGCGGACAGCTTACCGATGAAAAGGAAACCGCTATACTCTCGCTATACAGCGAGGCAGAAGCCGCAAAGCAGCTGCAAAGCGATATACTTGATAAAAACAGAAACGGAGACTATGCCACTCCCGAAGAATTTACAAACGCGATGCGGGAGATACCCGACATAATCGAAAAGTATGACGCTATAAAGCTGCTTTATTCAAACTACGAAAGAGTAAGCGCAGACCGTGAAAATCTGCTTATGCTCCCGTCCGGTTCAAACGCCATGACAAGCGGAATAGAGTATCTGTTTATTATGGCAATATGCTATATCTCTGCGGCAATGTGCTATTATGAAAGAAAGATGAAGCCGCTTATCGTTACCGCCGCAAACGGCAGACGCTCGGGCGGGTACAGGCTTATATCCTTGTTTTCGCTCATTTTTACCGGCTGGCTCGGACTGTTTATTATAGAGCTTACTTCATTATTTGCCGTTATCGGAGCGGAAAACCTCGGCTGTGGCGTACAGTCGCTCGAAGCCTTTGAGAACACCCCGTTTGGCAGTCTGTCTATAATCGCAATGTTTATTGTTATCCACCTGACAAAGCTGCTCGGGTACCTGCTTATTTCGGCTGTATGCGTACTGCTTTGTACGCTGACAAAAAATCTGCCGCTGTCGCTGTTTGTGCCTATGGCGGTTACTTGCGTGTGGGTTTATCTTTTCGGCCAGAATAATGCCGTGTATTATTCGCCGTTTTCACTTGTGCTCGGCTCGCCGTATTACACGGGAGATTGTTATGTAACCGAGGGCAGACTTGAAATTCTGCTGTATTCATGCGTTCCTACCGAACTTCTGGTTATGCTGATAACGATAGCTGTTATTGTGATAGCGGTTACTGCGGCAGTATATATCGGCAGTATAAAGCGCTGTCGTCCGGGAAAAAAGGCTGTGATTTCAGCAGTTGCCGCTTCGCTGATACTGCTGTTGTCAGGCTGTTCTCAGAGCACCGCCGATAACACGGCGGCGGACGGAAGATACGGTTTTGCTTATGACGGTGAAGGATATTACTTGCTCAGTACCGAGACCGACGATGAATACAATATAATTTCTCAAAGGATAATCAGATATGACGATAAGCTGAATCTTTCAGAGGACGATATACTGCGAAATATAACCTGTGACGGCAGGGTTGATTGTATGCTTGCAAGCGACGGGTATCTTTATTATACCGAAAGCTTTCAGAATGGCGGCACATATACCGATAATGTGTGCAGAATACGGCTCAGCGACTGCTATAAGGAAACTGTGTCTGCCGCGCCTAAAGCCGAACGGATTAGTCGCTATCTTGACCTGCTGACAATATGGTCGGGTGACAGCGATGATTACAGCTACAACGGTATGTGTAAGTATCAGAATAATCTGTATCTGCAGACTAATAACTACAAGGTGTTTGTACTTGACTTGAATACGGGCGCACGCCGTCTGTTGTTCAGCGAGAATTATATAAACGGGGATATTTCCGTTATTGACGGCAAGGTGTTCTATCTTAATTCCGATGGCAATCCGGTCTGCTATGACAATGAAAAGAAGATTATCAGTGAAAGAATGTTCTATGCGATTGCGTCAGACGGAGAATATATTTACTGCTCAAACAAATCTGCCACTTATCGGTATAAAGCAAGTGATTTTACGGAAGAAAAGCTTGCCGACAAGGGTGATGCGTATATGGTAGACAGGGGCGGCGTGTATTTCGATGACGGAACATATATGGACGCTGGCGGAAATCTTATAGAAATACCTCAGGCGAAAGACGGACGTATTTTTCTTGCAAACGGTAAGGTAATAGTCAGAAACAGTGACGGAGAATTGCAATTTTCAGACAAATAACGGAGGAAACGTAAATGAAAAAACGTATTATAGCATCATTACTCGCTTTATCAATCACTCTCTCGCTCTGCTCCTGTGCGGGAACAAGTGAAAGCGGAACACAGAGCCTTGTTTCAAACCCATTTGAAACATCTGAAAACGAAAACAGTGAAACGCCTGAATATGACGAACGATATGAGCTTTACGACAAGTATCAGAGCGGAAGTCTTGCATTTGACTTTTCAGAAATGAACGACACTCAGAATATTGAATATAACGGTGAGGAAATAAACATAGTCTTTTCTGCAAATTCTGCGGGTAATAAAGAAAAGATAACCGACGGCTATATGGCATTTATCGGCGGTGTACCGCAGCTTATATCGGTAAACGGGAGTGAAGAAGCCGAAACTGTAAATGTAGATTTCCCTAAAGACGAAATAACCAAGGTTTCAATTTCTATAAAACCTCGCATTACAAAGGAGCTTGAAGATAAGAAAGAACTGAATTTGCAGATTGTTTCGATTTTCAATATCGGTTATGTGCCGCAGGGTAAATATGCGGGCTTTGGCTTTGGCAATATAAACGCAGGCTCTACCGTATACACAGCTTGTCTTACAATGAACGAAAAAGCAGAAACTGTTGAGCTTAGCGGAAATGCAGAGTTTGAAAATATACCCGCGTCTGACAGCTCATTAAAGTCATATAGGCTTAAAAAAGCGGGTGAAATGGACAGCGGCGCAACATTAAAAATGTTCAGTGCGAATAATGAAACTGAGCACCTTGTTCTTGATAATAACACCCTGACTTGTGATGTGATTTTTGACGGTGCGGACTTTGAGACATACAATGTTTTCTTTTATGTAAATCACAAGAGAGTACAAATAAACGGTAAGGACTATGCTACGGTATCGGCAAAGGCGGGATATGTACCAAAGCTCACAGCTACTCTTGAAAATGTCAATAACCACGATATTGTCTATGCTATAGCCGTGCCTTTAACTGATGATTATACAAAGGCAAGACTACTTAAAACAACAAGCCAGCTCAGCTTTTCGCCCGATGATGAGATAATAGCAAATTCCACTACGCAGTCAGTCGCCGATACAAGCAGCGAAGTACCTGTAAGTGAGCCTGAAAACAGCAGTACGGCTACATCGAACAGCAAATTGTATCATTACAACGTGGTAGGATATATAGATGATGATATGAACTATCTTCTGCTTTATATAGATAGAGACAGCTTGATTGGCAACGAGGATGAGGATTATTTCTATATTTACTACATATATGATAAGACAACCGGCGAAATATATGAAGCATTAAGAACTATAAAACCGCCTTTCTTGATTACATGTTGTGACGGTCAGTTTACATGCATATACGAAACTGTATTAGAGGATAACAGAACTTTATCCAGTATATTCGCTATTACATATAATGAAAAGCTTGAGGAGATAAGCAGGCTCAGCAATCTAGCAATTGATAAAGGCATATACTATATATCTGCTGTATACTCAAAACAGCTTGACAAGTATTTTGTATGCTATGCTCAGCCAGGTGTAGAAGGTTACACAATAGGCAGATTCAGCAAGGATGGCAAGGAAGAAGAAAAAATTTTCAGCGAAAGCGATTGCGGCTGCTGTCAAAATATTCTTCTAGCCGATAACAGACTTATTCTCAATAAATCAAGCTCTAATCCTCATCATTGTTCAATACAGGTAATTGACTTTGAAGGAAATGAAATAACCGAAGACATACCGCAAAGTCCGGATTATGATGCGGATATGGGACAAAAGATGGGTAAATACTACTGTCTGCTATCTACAAGAACCGGTTATGAACCTATGTTTGAGCAACTTCCGGAAGACACTCTGTATCTTTATGACAGTGAACAGGACAAGATAGTCGAATTCAAGCCCGAAGAATCTATTGAAATGGGTTGTGTAAGAATAACTCCGGACGGCACAAAAGCGGTAACAATTACTGAATATGATGTTGTAAATGAGGAACACACAAATCTTCTGTACACCGATCTTGTAATAAAAATATATGACCTTGACACCGGAGAAAAGATAAATGAGATAAAAAGCGAAAAAGGCAGAGGAATAATGGGACGCAATATTCAGGCGTTTGACGATCGGATTATCATATATGAAGGCAGCTATACGAATTATATTTTATATCAGTTTAAATATGACGAGCAGGTTGGATAAGTGAAAATTGTTGTTAATCGGCGGCGGACGATTTACATAAATTATTTGGATTAAACGGAGGACATTTAAAATGATAAAAAAACTTTTACGAGCATCAGCGGCATTGATTACTGTAATTTCACTTTCAGCGTCAGTATTTGCTGTAGCATACGCTGCATCTGAACCAGAACCATATACCGGTAGTTTATCGGCTAACCCATATAGCCAAAATTCTAAACAGTTTGAAGCAAAGACTACAAAAAATACCACTGGCACTGTAGATGAAATAACTGCCGGATTAAGCGTATTAAACTATTATACCGGTGGCACACATGATGAAGATTTTACACGTAAATATAACGCTAAAGAGGTATCTACATATTGCTATGTGGCATACAGTGCTGCTACAAGAGTAACCGCATACGGTTCTCATAGCGCATATGATAACGGCACCTGTACTTTTTACGAATTTACAAATGAAACATTCAAAATGTAAATAGATAATAAGGCAATCCGCCGGTTGCCTTATTATCTCAATGTGCCCACCTTATTCTAAATCTAAGCTCAGAGCTGTTATTAGTATTAGCCAATTATAAGAGATGTAATGAAATAATTTAAAATAATAATCGGAGATAGCAGTTAACTATTTGATTGCTTTCTGATGATATCAGATAGCTTTTCTGCAGATGATATTATATATCGATTTTAGTATTAAAGCCGTATTGAAAAATATAGCATGGAGGAAAACAAGTGAAAAAACGCATTTTATTATCACTATTCGCTATAGCTTTGGTCCTCTCACTCTGCTCCTGTGCGGGAACAAGTGAAAGTGACACACAGAGCCTTGTGTCAAATCCATTTGAAACATCGGAGAACCTAAACAGCGAAACACAAGTGAGCAACCCGTTTGACACAACAGCTTCCGTAACAAATATCTCCGTAGATTCAGCGGTTATAGAAACATTGCCTCCGTTTAGTAAACCTCAGGAATCCGAACCGGAAAATGATGATTTCAGCAAATATCAGGAAGCCGAAATTGCATTCAGCGACTACAGCATTGAAGGCAAGTCAACTGTAAAGTACAGCGGCGGTGAGGTAAATTTCAGCTTTGTGTCCGATTCTGCAAAGAATAAATATGATGTAGAGATTGGCTATATGGCATTTATAAACGGTGTGCCTCAAAAGCTGTCGCTGAACGGCTCTGAAAAATCCGAGCTTGTAAGCATTTCACAAAAGCCCGACACAAAGCAGACGGTTACTCTTACCTTTATTCCGGAGATAACAAAAGAATACGAACATGAAAAAATATTGAAAGTAAAGCTGATGACCGTTTTGCACCCGTCTTACAGACCTAAAGACGGCTTTTTAGGCTTCGGTAACGCACATTCCGGACAGTCGTTCTTTGAGTTTGAGATTGAAGCAGACACAGAACCACAGATTATCGACGATTTTACATATTCGTCAGATTGTGAAAGCATTTTAGCAACCGCAAAAGTAAAAGAGGAGTATAATCTGACTGACGCAAAAATATCCGGCGCAAATATGATAAGTTTGTTTGATGCAAAGCGTCAGGAACACAGCTTATCTATTGATAAAAGCTCGGATAAATTGGGCGTCACTCTGCTTTTATATGGCGGCGAGCCTGATGAATATGCTGTATATTTTTATAAGAACCATGAGCGAATAAAGCTTGGAGATAACGGTGGTATGAGATTTGCTTCAAAAACCGGTTATATAAATGAGTACAAGGTGACGCTTGACGATGTAAAAGCGGGAGATATAATTTATGCTGTTGAAGTACCGCTGAACGCCGAGGTTGGCTCAATGAATATCCGTAAAAGTATTAGTATTGTGGTTACGGAAAACGAATAAGATGACAAAATATATTTCATAAATATCGGAGGAGCACAAATGAAAAAACGCATTATCACATCTGCACTTGCTTTGGCACTTGCTTTCTCACTTTGTGCTTGTACAGACAATACATCGGCAACGGAAAGCTATTCAGACAGTACAAGCGGAACGACCGCATCGGGGAAATCCTCTTTTGAGCAAAGCGGTGACAGCGTTCATTTACCGGAGAGTTTGCCCGAAACGAGTAAATCAAATCAGGCTGACGAAGACGTAGAAATAATAAACATTTATGACTATATCCCTGTCGGATATGTTGATGAAGAGCAGAGGTATTTGCTGCTGAAAGCAAACGCAGATAACTCCTTAAACGATTATACTTGCGATTACGTCGTTTATGACGACAGAGAAAAGAAGGCTGTATATCACTTTACAGTAGGAGGTTACTATGATCCGGTATCTGAATCACAGCCTTTTGATTCGGATGTAAAATATAGTGAAGGAATGTTCTCTTTTTCTGCATGGAACTATTATGTCGATACCGATGAATGTGAAAGATGGTACGAGGTTACCGATGTGTACGGAAATCTGATATATAAAAGTACAACAAGCAAAACGCAGATAAGTCATTGTACTTATGTTCCTTCCGACGACAAGGTATATTTTAATTCTTCTGTAAACGATGAAGGTTGCTTTTATAAAATGGATAAAGACGGAAGCGATAAATTTAAATTATTCGATGAGAATTTTGCGGATTTCTATGTGCTGGATGATGAAATAGTGGGTTATTACTGCGAGGGCGAGGCGTTTACCGATGAATTTGACGCTTACTATTTTTGCGTTATGGATAAAAACGGAAAGATGATAAAGCAGATAAACATAGGTCCTTTCAGCAACTGCAACCGCAGGCTTGTTAAGGCGGGAGATTATATCTGTTTTATGTCGCCGTTTGACCCGGAGATAAATCCGGATTTTTCCGAACGCTCAAACGGAGTTATTCTCTACAATTACAAAACGAACGAGCTGAGAGTACAGTATTTTGATAACGAGATAGAAAACAGTTATTGTTGGATTACTCCAAACGGTAAATATCTGATAACCTGTGTGCCCGATGATGTTGAAATCGCAGATTCGGCATTATACGGCTATGATCGAGGTGATACAACCGTAAATATATATGATACAGCAACCGGTGAGAAGCTGAAATATGAAAAGCTCGGACAAGAAAATCTCCGCCCGTCATATATGAATGTATTCAATGACAGAGTGGTTTTCATGGACGGATGGAACAAGTCTGTTTATATGATAGATAGCATATAAACCGGCGATCGACGGTTGATAAAAAGATGGAGTCCTTTGCAGGGCTTGAGGGTAAAATCAAGATACGATGAAAATTGAGCTTGCCACAACACGGTGGCAGGCTCCTTGATTTTTGAATAAGAATATGTTATACTGTATAAACAAATAAAGGTTTATGCGGCGAATAGTCGGGGGTATCCGATATGTGCTTCTTCACCGGACAATGAAAACACCCTCGTTTTTTTACGACAATTTTTACGACAAATGAGATAAAGTTATGACATCTTATGTGAGGTTACGTACTTTAATGAAAACGGTTTGGATTAACAAAGTAAGGAAAAGAGAGGTTAAATCAGGGTATAAGATACTTTCCCTTGAAATCCCCACGATGAAGCCGGAAGTGAAGTAAATATTTTAACGGGCAGTTCCTTTGGGATTGCCCGTTTTCTGAAATGAACAAAATGCAAATTGAAAGTTGAAGGAAAGATTATGGAAATCAGAAAGTATACGGAAAAAGACATTTCTGCAATGGTTTATATCTGGAATAATGTTGTGGAAGATGGCGAGGCTTTTCCACAAGAAGATTTTTTGAACGATAAAACAGGTGCTGACTTTTTTGCTGCACAGACATATTGTGGTGTTGCAGATGACAATGGAAAAATTGTGGGACTCTATATCCTGCATCCAAACAATATCGGCCGCTGCGGGCATATTGCAAATGCAAGTTACGCTGTTGCTGCAGATTGTCGTGGAGAGCATATCGGTGAAAATTTGGTAACTGATTGTCTTGTGCAAGCAAAGCAGCATGGCTTTGGAATTTTGCAATTCAATGCTGTAGTGGAAAATAATGTTCATGCTCGTCATCTGTACAAACGACTGGGTTTTGTGCAGATTGGAACGGTACCGAAAGGTTTTCGTATGAAAGATGGAACCTATCAAAATATCTGTCTGTATTATCATGAATTGTAAAGCATGTCGATAACTTCCGGCTTGATAAGGATGGGTATTATATGAAAAAGAACATATCAAGGATTAACGGTGTGATAATGTAGATTGCAGCTATTGTATTTGTAATGTTTTCATTGAACCATCCGAAAAAGAGTTTCCATTGGAACAATACAATTACTTGGTTACTGTATGGCGTATATTTTCTTGTGACAGTGTTGCTGCTTATTGCTCCTAAGATGAAGAAGTGAGAATTTTAAGTTTTTCAATTTGCCCTTTGAGAGAGGATAGCTCCTTTTCTCAAAGGACTTTTCTGTTATATGCCCGCTCATATATCAATCCACAATTGACTTGTCCACAGAAAACCGCTATAATTAAATGTAGCAGATTTCAGAAATTACAGTTCCTTTGGGATTGCCCGTTTTCTGAAATGAACGGAAATGCAAATCGG
>OLNO01002885.1_pt1 | contig 11017 bp, 10 predicted proteins | sample 1672861 | NCBI WGS metagenome assembly OLNO01 (sample SAMEA3136731, study PRJEB25190) | human gut metagenome | reverse complement strand
CTCGAATGTTATTATTTCCATAACGGTAACTGATTGATTTGCCGCAAAGTTCGGGAGAAGAAATAACCTAAAAGTCATGGTTATATCTATCATGGTATTACTTTTTTTCAAACTATTTTAGAGTGAAATCGGTGTGAAATCTCTGAAAAAATGTCATTTCTCAACGTACATTTCACTATAAAAAGAAAGTACCATGTTGGGGTAAACATGGTACTTCTATTTATTGAAATACAGAGGATTATTTCATATCATCTTCATTCATCCGCTTAACAAGGCTCTCTATCAGATGATGAAGATATGCCGTCCGGTCTTTTCTCTCTTTCATGGCTATGTATGAAGCGTAATAATCCCCTAAATCAATATGAAATATCGTGCTAAGGAAATTCATTATTTCTTTTATCTCCACGTTGCCATTATTGATGTCACCCGAAGATACAAGAGAATATCCCAGTTCGATAAGATATGCCTTTTTGCCAGTGAAACGGAACGGGTATTTGAAGCATCTTTGTAGATTATCTTCTATATGATTATTCGTTACCAGTTTCACCAACCGTTTATTCAGATAAATGCGTAGCATTTCATTGGCGATAATCTTTGCCACTTTATAGTCATATCCGGTTGAGAAATTAGGGTCTTTATCGAATTGTGCGCTATCGGTGCATAAACGCAAATCCGCTTTGCCCCGAACAAAATAATATTCATCGTACACTGTTGAACGTGAACGATAATATTGATAAAAGTCCAAATTGCGATTGAAGAAATAGGTCAGATTATCCAGTTCCCGATTGATATAATTCCTAATCACTTCATCGCTACCGTTAGGGCATTGTGTTTCTATTCGATAAATCTTATAGAAGAATAATAGCCGGGCAAGTATTTCCGGTTTCTGTGTCTTGAAAAATAAGATTTCATCCTCTTTGGTTGGAAATATATAGGTTTGTATTTTTGCCCTTAATTCATCAAGAACTGTTTGCAGTTTATGTACCATTGAAAGAGAAGTTTCGATAATATCATAGCCGTAGAGGTCGATTTCTGAAATATCAACCTCTATTTGCGCTAATATCTTATCTACTTCATCTTTCATAACAGACCTATGTGTTGTGTATTTTAATAGCCCGTTTGAATAGATAAGAAACTATAATTCTATGGAATAACCATATTGCGGCAAAATATATCCTGCCTAAGATATTCTCGTATTTCACAATAGTAGTTATACTGACTTCCTGTGTTTTATCTTTAACATCCGAGCAGAATAAAGATACATGAAATGTCAGGTGTTTATCTTTGGCTCCTATAATAATTTCATTATCATTCTGTTCTATAATCATATTTACAAATGATTTATTGATTTTTACGCCAAACGGTTTTACGATTAAGTTGTGTATATAATACATCCTCATAATCCATTTTGGATATTGAGAAAACATTAAATTGAACAATTCATTTACAGACATATATGGTTTTTCTGTGATTTCATCCCAAAAACAATCTTTATAATCCGCTGGGAGATATTTGATAATCAAGTTATTTTTCTGTTTCATGGTTTACCTTTATTATTTTGTTTCAAATTTTTCAATCAGCATATTTTGAAGTTCATTGAAATCACAAGCAGGGATTTCAGGACAGATATGTTGCAATCCAATCAATAAGGAATATTGGATAGTAGCTATTTTATGCGCATACTCTACATCATATCCGCAATCTTGGATTAACTTTGTCAAATAGTCTAATCTCAATTTATCTACTTGTGCGACATATTGTTGTACAATATCATTTGTATAACTCCACCCTCTAATCCGTCCCTCACATTTGTATTCAGAGGAAGCAGACATTTGAGATAAGGTATGTAGCTTTTCTTTTGAACTCCCTAATTTTTCTACTTCTTCGATAAATGCAAGTGTATTCTCTTTTACCCAAAAAGCCATAAGAGCATCTATATACCCGTCTATATTTTTGAAATGATGATAAAACGCTCCTTTTGTAATTTCTAAGAGATTACATAAGTTGTCTATTGTGATTTTAGCAACCCCATTGTTTTCTATAATTTGAAGCCCAATAACAAACCATTGTTTTTTCTCTACTTTCTTCATATTATCGTTTTTATAATACCATACTATATGGTATGCAAATGTATGAAAGAAATCTGGATTAAGCAAACAGCACTATTCTTTTCTTCAAAAATTTAGTGCAAGGTGCAAGTATATATTTATATATAGCTTGCACCTTGCACTAACCCAAAAATATTTATTATCAGATATTTGCGAGTTTCAAAAGAAAGCCGTATCTTTGAACCCGAAAGTTAGGCAGACAAACAGCGGTCAAAGTTGGACAAGCCCAACATCTGAAAATCGTTACTGTTTCGTTACCTATTTGAAATTTTGAAAGCAAAGTAGCTGAAATATAAGCGGTTAGGGTTGTAGGTTCAAAACCCTGTCTCTCCGCAGAACCTACTGGACAGAAATGGTCAGCGAACGGACAAAAAGCTACAAATCAATGATTTGTGGCTTTTTTTATTGCCCGAAAGTCCTGCTTCCAAGCGATGCAAAGGAATGCATTCTCACAATTTGTTACCCAATATCGCTTGAATACTGCTTGTGAACTTTTCCAATTTCAAAACATGGATGCTTTGAAATCAAAATTACCTATATTTGAACATTGAAACTTAATAAACAACTTATATGGAACTATCAGCAAGTAAAATCCCACGTATTGAAGTAGTCGATGCACTAAGAGGATTTGCCGTCATGGCAATTATTTTAGTGCATAATCTGGAACATTTTATCTTTCCAGTCTATCCAACAGAACAACCAGCATGGCTAGCCGTCTTAAACGACGGAGTGTTTAACGTCATTTTTTCCCTGTTTGCAGGAAAAGCTTATGCTATTTTCGCTCTTTTGTTCGGGTTTACATTCTATATCCAATGTCATAATCAGACAAAGAAAGGAAAAGACTTCGGCTACCGCTTCTTATGGCGATTGGTTCTGTTGCTTGGCTTCGCAACCTTGAATGCCGCTTTTTTCCCGGCCGGAGACGTACTGTTGTTATTTGCCGTAGTAGGTTTGGTTTTATTTCTGGTCCGCAAATGGAGTGACAAAGCGATCTTGATCACAGCTATTATATTATTAATCCAACCTATAGAATGGTATCACTACATCATGAGTCTGCTCAATCCTGCCCATGCTCTGCCGGATCTCGGCGTAGGCGCCATGTACAGTGAGGTCGCCGAATATACCAAAGCCGGAAATTTCCTGGACTTCATCTGGGGCAATATCACGTTAGGACAAAAAGCAAGTTTGTACTGGGCTATCGGAGCCGGACGTTTTCTGCAGACGGCAGGTCTATTCCTGGTGGGACTTTATATCGGCAGAAAAGAACTATTCGTTACAAGCGAAACACACCTGCGTTTTTGGGTAAAGGTTCTTATTATTGCTGCAATCTGTTTCGCTCCCTTGTATTCCTTAAAAGAACAGATCATGGCAAGCGACAATGCCTTGATCAAGCAAACCGTAGGGACAGCTTTCGACATGTGGCAGAAATTTGCGTTTACATTCATCCTCGTTTCCTCGTTTGTACTCTTATACCAGAAAGAATGCTTCAGGAAAGCTGTTTCAGCTCTGCGTTTTTACGGTAAGATGAGCCTGACAAATTATATCGCGCAATCAATCATGGGAGCGATCATCTATTTCCCGTTCGGACTATATTTAGCTCCTTATTGTGGCTATACAATAAGTTTACTAATCGGGTTCGCCCTCTTCCTGTTACAAGTTTCGTTCTGCAAATGGTGGCTGGCAAGCCACAAACAAGGTCCCTTGGAAAGCATATGGCATAAATGGACTTGGATGTTCTCGAACAATAAATAAAAAACATGAGGCAGTGGATACTGCCTCATCAATATATAAGCCTGATTTTATTTCTTCAGAAGAGGCAAATAATCCCCATAACCTTCTTCTTTCATCTTTTCTTTCGGGATAAACCGCAGTGAAGCGCTGTTTATACAATATCGTAGACCTCCTTTATCGGCAGGACCATCCGGAAAGACATGACCTAAATGAGCATTCCCCGTCTGGCTGCGTACTTCTGTCCGGGTCATTCCATGCGAAGTATCCGGCTTTTCGACAATCAGTTTCTTATCAATCGGTTTGGAAAAACTGGGCCAGCCACAGCCGGAATCAAACTTATCGGTAGATACGAAAAGCGGTTCACCAGTCGTAATATCGACATAGATTCCTTCCCTATGCTCATTCCAGTACTCATTGCGGAATGCAGGCTCCGTGGCATTTTTTTGCGTTACGGCATACTGTATGTCCGAAAGTTTATTCTTAAGAGTCACATCATCCGGCTTTGCATAAACAGGACGGGCATTAGCTTTCCGTGCCAATTCAAACAATTTCGGATTAATATGGCAATAACCGCCCACATTCTTATCCAAATAATCCTGATGGTATTCCTCCGCAGCATAAAAATTAACGAGTGGCATCACCTCGATGGCGATCGGCTTCGCATAGTCTTTTGCCAAATCCTTAATGGCAGCTTCGATCACCGGAGCATCGTCTTTATCGATATAATAAATGCCCGTACGATATTGTAAACCACTGTCCCCACCCTGACGGTTGACACTAGTCGGATCTATCGTCTGAAAGTACAAATCTAACAGTAGATCCAAGTCGACCGTTCGCGGATCATAAACAACCTTAACTGTTTCTACCGCTCCGGTATTCCCGGTGCACACCTCTTTATAGGTTGGATTGGGAACTTGGCTGTTGGCATAACCGACTTCCGTTTGTTCCACACCTCTGATCTGTTTCAAGAAATGTTCCGTACCCCAGAAGCAACCGCCTGCCAGATATATTTCAGCCTTGTCTTTCATCTTCATATTTTCTTGTTTCATTAAATCAAACTCTTTCCTGTTCCCAGCGTTGCCAGCCACACTGACACATGCCAATAACAGTGCAATAATAGCAATATTTCTCATAGCCTATCTATTTCTCAAATAACAAATCGGAAATATTTTTTGTTGTTATAGAAAAATAAAGTCATAACATATAAATGGAAAATAAAGATTATCAAAAACGTGTGGCTGCCATACATGACTTGTCCGGATTCGGAAAATGCTCTCTAACTGTTGCTTTGCCTATCCTTTCCGCCGCCGGAATAGAAGCATGTGCCATGCCGACCGCCATATTATCGACTCATACAGGAGGAATCAGCGGATACACTTACCGCGACCTGACAAGCGACATGCGGGCTTTTATGCAGCACTGGAAGTCGCTCGATATACAATTCGATGCGACCTACAGCGGTTTCTTAGGTTCATTCGAACAACTGGACCTCGTCAAAGAGTTTTTCGAACTATTCAGATCAAAAAACAACCTGATCCTGGTAGATCCGGTAATGGCGGACAACGGAGAACTATATCGCATATTCCAGCCTGAGTTTGCAACAGGCATGAGATCCTTATGCAGGAAAGCAGACATCATCGTCCCTAACCTGACCGAAGCTGCTTTATTACTGGAAGAGAGCTACCATCCCGGTCCCTATACGCAGGCTTATATCGAAAAAATCTTAAAAAAACTAAGCAAGCTCGGACCGAAAAAGATCGTACTGACCGGTGTATACTTTGAAGAAAAGAAATTGGGAGCTACGACCTACGACCAAAGGAAAGATTCGACAGACTACCTGTTTTCCGAAAGGATACCAGGAAGTTATCACGGAACAGGAGATGTTTTTGCGAGCGCCCTGTTATCCGGCCTGCTGAATAACTTCAGCTTAAGCGAATCAGCACAAATAGCCGTAAACTTCACAGCCGACAGTATACGCCGGACATATAATGTAAAAACGGACTACCGCTTTGGTGTTAATTTTGAACAATGTATCCCCAACTTTCTAAAAGAACTCAAACTGATATAGTTATTCCAATTTTATTTTTCATCTTTGTAAAAATAACAAGACAAGAACATGAATAAAACTAAAATAGCGATTTCCGGTATAGGAGCTGTAGGCGGCTACTACGGAGGACTATTAGCTGCCCGTTACAAAGACTCTGAAGATATTGACATCTATTTCATTTCCCGGGGTGAAAACCTGGAAGAGATACGTAAGAACGGCATCGAAGTCAAAAATACATTCCTGACGATCAAAGCAAAACCAACCCTCGCAACCGACAATCCTGCTGAAATAGGACCAGTCGATTACCTGTTTTGCTGTACCAAAAGCTACGACTTGGAGGAGAATATAGTTCAGCTGACTCCGATCATCGGCCCTAATACGGTTATCATTCCTCTGCTGAACGGAGCGGATATAGCGGAACGCATACAAAAGCTATTACCGAACAATGAGGTTTGGAAAGGATGCGTTTACATCAGTTCCCGCTTGGTCAGACCGGGAAGAGTGGAAAAGTTCACCATAAAGGACCGGATGTTCTTCGGAAGTAAACAAGGAAACAAGAAACGACAGAAAGACTTACAGGATATATTGGTCAACGCCCGTATCCTTACCACAATACCGGATGACATTGACTTGGAAATCTGGAAGAAATTCTTCATGATCTCGACCGCCGCCACTATCACCTCCTATTTCAATGAAACGATTGGCGAAGTGGTAAATAACCATATCGATCTGTTCATCACGTTAGGTTATGAACTCAAAAGCGTGGCAGAAGCCAAAGGGATCCGTCTGCCGGACGGTCAAGTATTCTCCGCCATCGACGCCCAGAAGATCATGCCTAACAACTCCACAACCTCCATGCACAGTGATTTTCAAAAAGGCAATCGCACCGAAGTGGAAACATTGACAGGCTATGTCGTACGAACTGCCCAAGAATTGGGAATCGAAGTTCCGACCTATCAATTCATGTACAAAGGGTTGACCGAATTTCCCTATCCGGTGGCGGATTAATTTCCCAATAAGGGAAAGAGAGTATGTCGAAACCTAATGGGTTTTCCGGCAAGCTCTCTTCTCTTATTCTTACTCTGTCCAGACAAACAAATCTAATTATTAATAGTATATGAAAAACAAATTTTATCTCTATTGTATCCTGTGCTTTCTATTCAACGTTGCAGGATATTCGCAAAGTACAGTTTTCGAATCGCTCTCTTTCGAAAGTAACAAATTAGGTAGGAAAGTTTCCTACTCCATCTACCTGCCTTCCGACTACAGCACCTCGAAAAGGAATTATCCGGTCCTCTACCTCTTGCATGGTTATACGGACAATGAAACCAACTGGATACAGATGGGACAAATGAAAACGATTGCCGACCGTGCCATCGCAAACGAGGAAGCCGTGCCGATGATAATCGTCATGCCGGACGCATGGGACACTTGGTATATCAACCAGTATGATGGAAAAGTACCTTATGAAGACATGTTTTTTGAAGAACTTATCCCCTATATGGAAAAAACATACCGGATTCGCAGTGACAAAGAAAGCCGGGCAATTGCCGGATTGTCGATGGGTGGCTACGGATCATTCCTGTACAGCTTGCATCATCCGGACATGTTCTGCGCATGTGCTCCGTTGAGTGCCGCCGTTTTCGACGACACAGTCATGGAAGCACGAAAAGCCCGGTCACATAAGGATTTATTCAACCGCCTGTTCGGACCGGGAGACGAACACTGGAAGCAAAACAATGTCTTGAAGATCCTTTCCGACTGGGACCAAAACAACTTGCCCAAAATCCGTTATTACATTGATTGCGGTGATGACGACGGCCTGCTGGACGGAAACATGCAGGTGCACCAGATCATGAGGCAGAAAGGGATCAGGCATGAATTCCGAGTGCGCGACGGCGGCCATAGCTGGACCTATTGGCGGACGGCTTTGCCGGAAGTCCTGAAGTTTGTCAGCCAGACTTTTTGCCGAAGTTGACAAAACCGTAATATTGGTATATCAATCTGTAATTCGTATAAGTTGTAAATCATTTCCTTTCACTATTTTTGCGACATAAAATAACAGACTATCTAAAAAAGAGCTTATTATGTTGCGAACAATCAGACTTACAACTGCATTTATCTGTTTTACGCTTGTCACCCTGCTGTTTCTCGATTTCACGGGGACGTTGCATACATGGTTCGGGTGGTTGGCGAAAGTACAGTTCCTGCCGGCGGTATTGGCACTCAACCTCGGCTTGGTACTGTTTCTCATTGTATTGACCTGGATTTTCGGTCGGGTTTACTGCTCTGTAATCTGCCCTCTCGGCATATTCCAGGATGTTGTTTCATGGCTGGCGGGGAAACGGAAGAAAAACCGTTTCCGTTATTCCCCCGCCTTGTCCTGGTTAAGATACGGAGCCATGGTGATATTTATCCTTGCCATGATCAGCGGGTTAGGAGCATGGGCGGCATTGATCGCACCTTACAGCGCTTACGGGCGTATCGCCTCTAACTTATTCGCACCCCTCTGGCAATGGGGAAACAACTTTCTGGCCTACTTGGCAGAACGGGCAGACAATTATGCCTTCTACGAAACGGAAGTCTGGCTACGGAGCCTCCCAACCTTTATCATTGCCACAGTTACCTTCATTATACTGATCATACTTGCCTGGCGGAATGGGCGAACCTATTGCAACACGATCTGCCCGGTAGGAACGTTTTTGGGATTGATCTCCCGTTTTTCCGTTTTCAAACCGGTTATCGATACGTCCAAATGCAATGGTTGCGGCTTGTGTGCCCGTAATTGCAAAGCAGCCTGTATCAATGCGAAAGTACACGAGATCGACTATAGCCGCTGTGTCGATTGCATGGACTGCATAGACAAATGCCGACAAGGGGCCATCCGATATACACGCAGAAAAACAAACAAGGCTGAAACACAGACCAACCAATCGGTCGTAGACAAGCCCGATCGTCGCAAGTTCTTTACCGTATCGGCATTACTTGCCACTTCTGCCGCATTGAAAGCCCAAGAAAAAGTACAACTCCCGGACAAGAAAGTCGACGGCGGACTGGCCATCATCGAAGATAAAAAGAAACCGGACCGGACAACCCCGATCACCCCTCCGGGTTCGCTGAGCGCTGCCAATTTCTCCCAGCATTGCACCGCGTGCCAGCTTTGTGTATCGGTTTGTACGAACCATGTGCTGCGTCCTTCGGGGAACCTTCAAACATTTATGCAGCCAGAAGTATCGTACGAGCGAGGATACTGTCGTCCCGAATGCGTCAAATGTTCGGAAGTTTGCCCGACCGGAGCGATCCGTCCAATCACGAAAGCGGACAAAACGGCCATCCAGATCGGACATGCCGTACTGATTCAGGAAAATTGCATCGTCAACCGGGATGGTGTCACTTGCGGCAACTGTGCCCGCCATTGCCCTACCCAGGCGATCTTGATGGTGGCAAAAGACCCGAACGACCCGGATTCGCCTCAACTTCCGGTCGTAAACGAGGAAAAATGCATCGGCTGCGGAGCCTGTGAAAACCTGTGCCCGTCGCGTCCGTTCAGCGCCATTTATGTGGAAGGGCACGAACAACACCGGAATATTTGATCAAGAAATAAAAGAATCATCACATATGGAAAAAGACAATCATCAAGCGATAAACCGTCGCGATTTCCTGAAGATTGTAGGAATCAGCACGGCAACTACCGCCCCGTTGCTCTCCGGGTGCAGTTCGGACAGCGGGATGGCCTCAGGTTCGGGAAGCTCCACCCCTATTCCCACGGACCGGATGACATACCGCACGACGCCGTCCACAAAAGACAAAGTTTCCATCCTCGGTTATGGATGCATGCGCCTGCCGACTATTGCCAAAAACAGCGCAAGAGATAGCGACGACGAAATCGACCAGGAGATGGTCAACCGGCTGACTGACTATGCCATCGAGCACGGTGTGAACTACTTCGACACCTCGCCCGCCTATTGCAAAGGACGTTCGGAACATGCTATGGGGATCGCCCTCAGCCGCTATCCGCGCGACAAATATTATATCGCCACCAAGCTTTCGAACTTCTCTCCCGACACATGGAGCCGCGAAGCCTCTATCGCGATGTATAACAATTCGCTCAAGGAGCTGCAAGTCGATTATCTCGATTATATGCTGCTCCACGGGATCGGCATGGGTGGTATGGAAGCCTATGAAAACCGGTATGTCAAGAACGGCATACTCGACTTCCTGCTCGAAGAACGCAAGGCAGGACGTATCCGAAACTTAGGTTTCTCCTATCACGGAGATATAGAGGTGTTCGATTATTTGCTTTCGAAACACGACGAATATCAATGGGATTTCGTCCAGATCCAGTTGAATTACCTGGACTGGAAACATGCCAAAGAGATCAACCCGCGAAACACCGATGCGGAATATCTGTACGGGGAATTACAGAAACGGGGGATTCCCGCCATCATCATGGAGCCACTCCTCGGAGGACGGCTTTCGAACGTGCACGACCATATCGTCGCCCGCCTGAAGCAACGCGAACCGGGACGGAGCGTCGCCTCCTGGGCTTTCCGGTTTGCTGGCTCGTTTCCTGGCGTACTCACTGTGCTGAGCGGCATGACTTACATGGAGCACCTGCAAGACAACCTCCGCTCCTACTGTCCGTTGCAACCGTTGACGGAAGAGGAAAACCGTTTCTTGTTCGACACCGCCGACTTGATGATGCAGTATCCGACCATCCCATGTAACGACTGCAAATACTGTATGCCTTGTCCTTACGGTATCGATATTCCGGGAATTTTGCTTCATTATAATAAATGTGTGAACGAGGGGAATGTCCCTCAGAGCGGACAGGATGAAAACTATCGCGAAGCTCGCCGGGCTTATCTGATCGGGTACGACCGCAGTGTACCGAAACTCCGCCAGGCGGATCATTGCACCAGTTGCAATCAATGCAATCCGCACTGTCCGCAGGGAATCGATATTCCGAAAGAACTACAGCGAATCGATCGTTTCGTCGAACAACTGAAACAAGAGACATTATAAATCCAAACAGCCGTCCCGATTTCGGACGGCTGTTTTTTATCTCCAAAAACACCGTCCCGATTTCGGACGGCTGTTTTTTATCTCCAAAAACACCGTCCCGATTTCG
>OLNO01002884.1_pt1 | contig 11018 bp, 9 predicted proteins | sample 1672861 | NCBI WGS metagenome assembly OLNO01 (sample SAMEA3136731, study PRJEB25190) | human gut metagenome | reverse complement strand
ATATTTCCATGTGCCGGCACCCGGTTATCTGCCGGATGTGGGAACCCAGGTGAAAGACATGGATCTTCATGAGACACCGGGAGCGGCAAACAGCATGTCTGTAAAGCGGGCATGGAAACTGATGCAGGAGCATAATGCGGTAACACTGCCGATCACGGACAAAGAGGGAAAAGTGGAAGGTCTGATCACCACCGGAGATATCGCGAAATCCTATATGGATGCTTACGATAACACATTGCTTGCCCAGGCGCGTACCCAGTACCGGAGCATCGCGGATACCGTGGACGGACAGATCATCGTGGGAAATGAACACGGATACTTTATCAAGGGAAAAGTAGTCATGGGACTCTCCCAGCCGGATACGATGGAGAGTTTTATCGATGAGGACGATCTGGTTATTCTCGGAAACCGTGCGGAAGATCAGCTGTGTGCGATCGAAGCAAACGCAAGCTGCCTGATCGTGTGTCTGGGAGCGAAAGTCGGAAAGACGATCCAGAAACTGGCAGAGGAGAGAAATCAGGTGATCATTTCCACACCGTACGATTCGTTCACCGTTGCCCGCCTGATCCACCAGAGTATTCCGATCAACGGGGTGGCAACACTGACGCTCAGTGTGGAGGTGTTGCAGACAACGAAGAATCTGTCGGAGATGGTGGAAGAGATTGAACAGCATTCAGGTGTGCATTATTTGAAAATCGTAGGCAGGGAGTAGACAAAAAGATGAAGATTGCAGTATTGGGTTATGGTACCGTAGGTTCTGGTGTGGTAGAGGTTCTGGATGTAAATCAGAAGCTGATCGCGTCACGGGCAAAAGAAGAAATTGAAGTAAAATATGTGTTGGATCTGAGAAATTTCCCGGGAGATAAGATCCAGGAAAAGATTGTTCATGATTATGAGATTATCCTGAATGATCCGGAGATTGGAATTGTAGTAGAAGTGATGGGCGGTGTGGAACCGGCGAATACCTTTGTCAGAAAAGCACTGGAAGCAGGAAAAAGTGTTGTGACATCCAATAAGGCGTTGGTTGCCAAGCATGGATCCGCACTTCTTAAAACAGCACGGGAAAAGAATGTGAATTTCCTTTTTGAAGCAAGTGTGGGAGGGGGGATTCCAATCCTCCGGGCACTTGGATCATCCCTGACAGGTGATGAGATCGAAGAAATCGCAGGAATCCTGAACGGAACAACCAATTACATGATGACCAGGATGTTCTACGAGGGAGCGAACTATGAAGAGGTTCTCCGTGAAGCACAGAAGAATGGATTTGCAGAGGCAGATCCGACTGCTGATGTGGAAGGACAGGATGCATGCCGGAAGATCGCGATCCTTGCATCGATCATCTCAGGAAAATATGTGGATTTTGAAGAAATTTATACCGAAGGTATTACAAAGATCACAACAGAAGATATGCAGTATGCAAAGGCTCTGGGAATGAATATCAAACTTCTTGCTGAATGTAAGCATGTGGACGGAACTCTTTATGCGGGAGTTGCACCGGTGCTTCTTCATGCAGAACATCCGCTTTACAGTGTGAATGGTGTATTTAATGCCGTATTTGTAAAGGGGAATATGCTGGGAGATGCGATGTTCTACGGAAGTGGGGCAGGAAAGCTTCCGACTGCAAGTGCGGTTGTGGCTGACATTGTGGCAGTTGTACAGAATCAGGGCAGAGATATCATGAATTTCTGGAGCGAAGAAAAGCTTACATTGGAAGACAGAAGCAAGACCAGTAAGAAGTTCCTGGTGCGAATCCTTGGAAATGAGGATGCGTTCAAAGAACGAATCGGCAATGATTTTGGTGAAGTAAGATTTGTAGAGGCAGGGGTCAATGGAGAATTCGGTTTTGTCACACCGGTGATGACCGAGGGAGAATACGAGGAAAAAGCAAAAGCTTATCCGGAAATCCTGCATATGATAAGAGTAGAAGAAGAAGTCTAAAAATGCAGGAACTGTAGGAGGAAATTATGCTGGTAGTTAAGAAATTTGGCGGCAGTTCAGTTGCAGATAAAGAGAGGATCTTTAATGTGGCAAGACGCTGCGCAGAAGAGTATCAGATGGGGAATGATGTGATCGTTGTTCTCTCTGCAATGGGAGATACAACAGATGAACTGCTTGAGAAGGCAGCCGAGATCAATCCGTATCCATCAAAACGAGAACTTGATATGCTCCTTACCACGGGAGAGCAGGCATCTGTGGCACTGATGGCAATGGCACTTCAGTTTTTGAATGTTCCGGCAATCTCGCTGAATGCATTCCAGGTAAAGATGCATTCTACGGCGCGGAACGGAAATGCAAGATTTAAAAGAGTGGATACAGACCGTATCACCCACGAACTGGAGAACCGTAAGATCGTGATCGTAACCGGATTCCAGGGAGTCAACCATTATGGAGACTATACCACACTTGGAAGAGGTGGATCCGATACGACAGCTGTGGCACTTGCGGCTGCAATGCATGCAGACAAATGCGAGATTTATACAGACGTAGACGGTGTTTACACTGCAGACCCGAGAGTGGTACCGAATGCACGCAAAATCGAAGAGATCACCTACGATGAGATGCTGGAGCTTGCAACATCAGGGGCAAAGGTTTTACATAATCGTTCTGTAGAGATGGCGAAAAAATACGGGGTTGAGCTGGTTGTACGTTCCAGCCTGAACACAGAAGAAGGAACCCTGGTCAAGGAGGTAGCAAAGGTGGAAAAAATGTTAATTACCGGCGTTGCGGCAGATAAAAATACAGCGAGAATTTCAGTAATGGGTGTAGAAGACAAACCAGGTACTGCGTTTAAGATTTTCAATACACTTGCAAAGCATAATATTAACGTAGATATTATTCTTCAGTCAGTTGGACGTGACGGAACAAAAGACATTACGTTTACTGTATCACAGGATGATCTTAAAGAGGCAATGGAAGTTATGGAAGCCAGAAAAGAAGCCCTTACGATCAAAGAGATGAATTATAACGAAAAAGTTGCAAAGGTATCGATCGTAGGAGCTGGAATGCTCAGCAATCCGGGCGTTGCTGCGACCATGTTTGAGTCACTGAGCAATTCCAATATCAATATCAATATGATTTCTACATCAGAGATCCGTATCACGGTTCTGATCGATGAAAAAGATGCAGACCGTGCACTGGTTGCAATCCATGACGGATTTGGTCTGGAAGACTAATAAAAAGAATGTGGTCGCAAATGTACCGGATGGCGCATTTGCGAAAGAAAAAAGGATTGGGAAATTTCTCAATCCTTTTTCTGACTCAGTGTACTGTTATGATATTTGCTGGAAAAGGTGACATCCTCACCAAACCAGTCCGGCGGGGTAAAGGAATTTGCCTCTTCTTCGGAAGAAAATTCGACTTCGGCAAGGAGAAGAGGGGAGAGATCACCGGCGAAGACATCAAGCTCGATCGTGAGATGATCTTCGTAAGGGATGCAGTAGCGTTCTTTTGTGATAATGCGCCCGTCTGCCTTTTCGCGCAGATGGCAGTAGGCTTCCTCGGTAAGAGGAAGATTATGTTCTTCACGCATCATCAGACCTTTGGATTTGTAGGTCAGGATGTAGTCATCAGCATCTCTGCGGACACGGACAACCGGTTCGGTGCATAGATAAGCCTGCTCAAGTGTGCGGTGCGGATAAGCTTCAAGGTGATCCGGAAGCTTATGAATCAGATATTTGCGTTCAATTTCCATGGGAAAGCCCTCCTTATACATTCATTAACAGTATAGCGGAGTTTTTCAGGGGAGACAAGGCAGAAAGTTGCCATTTTTGCAGGCTTCTGTTACAATGGGGAACATCAGGAAAAAGAAAGGATGGACAAGATTATGAATGAAGTATGTGTATTTCTTGCAGATGGATTTGAAGAGATTGAAGGTCTTACGGTCGTTGATCTTTTAAGAAGAGCCGGGATCGAGACCAGAACCGTTTCCATCATGGGACAGGAAGAAATCAAGGGGGCACACGGAATTATAGTAAAAGCAGACAGCTTGTTTGAAAATACAGATTTTTCAGAGGTGAAGATGCTGGTGCTTCCGGGGGGGATGCCGGGAACAATCCATTTAAAAGAACACAAAGGTCTTGAAGGGCTGATCCTAAAACATAATGAAGAAAAAAAATATCTGGCTGCAATCTGTGCGGCACCGACCGTATTTGGCGGAATGGGAATCCTGAAAGGAAAGAAGGCAATCTGCTATCCGGGAATGGAAGAAGGACTTATCGGAGCGGAAGTTACCTGTCAGCCGGCAGTGACAGATGGACATATCACAACCAGCCGGGGACTTGGAACCGCGATCGATTTTGCACTTGCGCTGATCAGCGAGCTGCGGGATAAAGAAAGCGCAGATACCATTTCAAAGCAGGTAGTCTATGAACGGTAGTTTCTGGAAAAAGAGAAAAGCAGGCAGTGTGTTTCTGGCAGTGCTGCTTTTGACTACACTGCTTGTCGGATGTGGGATCAATGAAGGAAAGGCGGAAAAATATGTGCAGGCGAACCTGGATCTGACTTTTCAGGGACAAACCCAGGAAGCAAAAGAAATCCTCGGAGCATCAGACAGTGATCTGAAAAAGGTCTATGAGAACGGGATCAATGCTTTTGTTCAGGACTGTCTGCTAAATGGTGTGGAGACGGAAAATGACTTTTCTGAGACATATGGTGTATTGATTAAAGAGATCTTTAGTTCCGCCCGTTATCAGGTAAGTGGTGTAAAAAAGACGGGGAGTAAGACCTGTGAGGTGACGGTAAAGTACCAGCCGGTGGATGTATTTACCCGCTTCATGCCGAAGCTGAAGGAAGAGTCCGAGAAGATCCAGGCAGACAAAGATGCAGGAAAGTACAGTGGAACAGATGAAGAAATCAAAGAGGCAATGGTGCTGGATTACATGACCGGTGCATACAGTCTTTTAAGAAGTTCTTATCTTGATATGCAGTATGGAGAGAAGCAGGAATATACCTTTACCGTGACGCAAAAAGGGCGGAATACCTGGTCGCTCGGTGATGAGGAATTAAATGGCTTTATAGAACGAATTTTAGAGCTTGATAAACTGTAGAAGTTGTGCTATACTTGTAAAATGATTGTAATGTAGATAAGTCTGTCGACTTTTTGCATATGTAAATTTAGGAGGAAATGGTAATGAGTTTACAAGTTGAACAGTTAGAACACAATATGGCGAAACTCACAATCGAAGTTTCAGCAGAAGAATTAGAAGGAGCACTTCAGAAAGCATACCAGAAACAGAAAAGCAGAATTAATGTTCCTGGATTCCGTAAAGGAAAAGTTCCGCGCCAGCTCATCGAAAAGATGTACGGACCGGAAATCTTCTATGATGATGCAGCAAACGCTCTGATTCCGGAAGCATATTCAAAAGCATACGATGAAAGCGGACTTGAGATCGTATCTCAGCCGAAGATCGATGTAACACAGATCGAAAAAGGAAAACCGTTCATCTTCACAGCTGAAGTAGCTACAAAGCCGGAAGTAGAACTTGGCGAATACAAAGGAATCGAAGTTCCGAAATATTCTAACCGCGTAACACAGAAAGAAATCGACGCTAAGCTTGAGGAAGAACAGCTTAAGAACGCAAGAACAATCACAGTAGAAGGACGTCCGGTACAGGATAAAGACGAAGTTGTCCTTGATTTTGAAGGATTTGTAGACGGAGAAGCTTTTGAAGGTGGAAAAGGAGAAAACTATCCGCTGACAATCGGTTCAGGATCTTTCATTCCAGGATTTGAAGAACAGCTGATCGGTGCAGAACCGGAAAAAGAAGTTGAAGTTAAGGTTACATTCCCGGAAGATTACCATGCAGAAGACCTCAAAGGAAAAGAAGCTGTATTCAAATGCACAGTTCATGAGATCAAAGCAAAAGAACTTCCGGAGCTTGATGATGAATTTGCTTCAGAAGTATCAGAATTCGATACTCTTGATGAATTAAAAACTGATATCAAAGCTAAGATCAAAGAGCAGAAAGTAAACGATGGCAAGAGAGCACAGGAAGATGCAGCTGTAGATGCGATCATCGAATCAGCTAAGATGGATCTTCCGGAAGCTATGGTTGATACACAGGCAAGACAGATGCTTGATGAATTCGCTCAGAGAATGCAGCAGCAGGGACTGACTCTTGACCAGTACATGCAGTTCACAGGCATGACAGCTGACAAGATGATGGATGAACTTCGTCCGCAGGCTGAGAAGAGAATCAAGACAAGACTTGTTCTTGAAGCAATTGCAAAAGCAGAAAACATCGAAATCACAGATGAAAAATTAGACGAAGAGATCGCTAAGATGGCAGAAGCTTACCAGATGGAAGCTGACAAACTTAAGAGCTTTATGGGCGACAAAGAAAAAGAACAGATGAAGCAGGATATGGCAGTTCAGGAAGCAATTACATTTGTAGTTGACAATGCCGTAGAAAAATAAGTATCTGTTTCATACTTTAATATAGCAGGAGGAGTGTTACATGAGTAGTTTAGTACCTTATGTCGTTGAACAGACAAGCCGTGGAGAACGCTCTTACGACATTTATTCAAGACTTTTAAAAGACAGAATCATTTTCTTGGATACCGAAGTGAATGATGCATCAGCGAGCCTGATCGTAGCGCAGCTGCTGTTTCTGGAAGCAGAAGATCCGGAAAAGGATATCCAGTTTTACATTAACAGTCCTGGCGGATCAATTTCAGCAGGTATGTCGATCTACGACACTATGAATTACATCAAATGTGACGTCTCTACGATGTGTATGGGAATGGCTGCAAGTATGGGAGCCTTCCTTCTCGCAGGCGGAGCAAAGGGAAAGAGATATGCCCTTCCGAATGCAGAGATCATGATTCACCAGCCTTCAGGCGGTGCACAGGGTCAGGCAACTGAGATTGAGATCAATGCACAGCATATTCTGAAGATCAGAGAAAGAATGAACAGATTGATGGCTGCAAATACAGGTCAGAGTTATGAGACAATTTGTGCAGATACGGAAAGAGATAACTGGAAGACTGCCGAAGAAGCTTTGGCATATGGATTGATTGATAAGGTTATTACAAGCCGTTAATGGGAAAAGGGAATGTCCTTATTGGGACATTCCCTTTACGTGTAAAAAAGTGCGAGGTAAGAATATGGCAGGAAAATATGAAGAAATCGTAAGATGTTCTTTTTGCAATAAACCACAGAGTCAGGTACGCAAGATGATCGCCGGACCAAATGGGGTGTTTATCTGTGACCAGTGTGTGGATGTATGTACTGAGATCATTGAAGATGAACTTGGTTATGAAGAAGAAAATGCATATGATGATATCAATCTTCTGAAACCGGAAGAAATCAAGGCATTTCTGGATGATTATGTGATCGGACAGGACGAAGCAAAGAAAGTACTTTCTGTTGCGGTATATAATCACTATAAGCGCCTAACTTCAAATAATGAAGCTAACGACGATGTTGAAATTTCAAAAAGTAATATCTTATTACTAGGATCAACAGGTAGTGGAAAAACGTTATTAGCACAAACTTTAGCCAAAGTGTTAGATGTCCCATTTGCGATTGCCGATGCAACATCATTAACAGAAGCGGGATATGTTGGAGAAGATGTTGAAAACATTTTACTTCGCTTGTTACAAGCTGCTGATTTTAATGTTGAAAAAGCTCAACGTGGAATTATCTACATTGATGAAATTGATAAGATTGCTCGTCGCTCAGATAATCCGTCAATTACTCGTGATGTTTCGGGTGAAGGGGTTCAACAAGCCTTATTAAAAATTTTAGAGGGTGTTGTTGCCAATGTTCCACCACAAGGTGGACGTAAGCATCCAAATCAAGAGTTCATTCAAATTGATACAACAAACATCTTATTCATGGCTGGTGGAGCTTTTGCTGGAATTGAAGAAGTGGTTAAACGTCGTATCGGTAAGAAAGTCATTGGATTTGGAGCGGATTCAAAAGCTAATAACATGAGTAAAAAAGAAATCTACAGTCATATCCAACCGGATGATCTTTTAAAGTTTGGATTAATTCCAGAGTTTATTGGACGTTTCCCGATTATTGGAGCATTAAACCCATTAGAGGTAGAGGATTTAGTACGTATTTTAACAGAACCAAAAAATGCATTGACGAAACAATATAAAAAAATCTTCCAAATGGATAATGTTGTATTAGAGTTTGATGAAGGAGCGATTTCAGCTATTGCTGAAAAAGCAGTTGAACGTAAAACCGGAGCTCGTGGATTACGTTCTATCATTGAGTCAATCATGACAGATGTTATGTTTGAAATCCCATCAACAGATAATATTGAAAAATGTATTATCACACGTGATGTGATTGTGCATAATGAAAAACCGACATTAGTTTTTAAAAATGATGTAGCATAATTAGTATTTACTAATATTTTTAAAGTTTTTTGTGCTATAATAGAAGATAGAGTAAGGAAGCGAATAGCTTCCTTTTCTATATCATCTGAAGTGTCCGCTTATGATATAACTTGAAGTTGTTGATCGAAAATTAACCGTACAACAGTGAATGTCAACATGAAATTCCTGTTATCGACCAAAATATGTGGTGTTAAAAGTACTAGTGAGGTGAGTGGAAATGAGAATAGATGTAAACAGTGTCGAGATGCATACGTTGCCTGTTTTACCAGTTCGCGGCGTCATCTCATTACCAAATACAGAAGTTCGCTTAGAAATCGGTCGTCCACAATCGATTGAGGCATTAGAAGCATGTGAAGCTAATGGAAATTATGTGGTATTAGTTTCTCAAGTGGATCCAAATGTAGAAACGCCTCAAAGTGATGATTTATTCCAATACGGGACGATTGCTAAAATTACAATGAAAATTAAACTTCCAAATGGGCATTATAAAGTTAAGTTTAATTCGATTGCTCGTATTGAAGTTGAAGAGTATACGCAGCTTGAACCGTACTTTGAAGCAGTGGTTAAAACCATGCCATCCGTTTTAATGGATTCTGATCAAGAAGAGGCGATGCTTCGTTTATTAATGGAGGAAGTATCTGAACATGGAAGTTTATTATTTGCACATCCAGCTGATGTCACAGCGTTAATTGATGGGGCAGAAACAGCAGAAAAGATTTCAGATATTATCGCTTTTTATTTAAGAATTTCTGAAGAAGATAAAATGAAGTATTTACAAATGACTTCAGTTGAGGAACGTTTAACGGCTCTTTTAAAAGAAATTGAAAAAGAAAAGCATATTGCACAATTAGAAATGAAGATTAATCAAGAGGTTAAGCGTTCGCTTGATGAACATCAAAAAGAGTTTTATTTACGTGAAAAAATGAAAGCTATTCAAAAGGAACTAGGTGATGACTATTCGAAAGAATCGGTGAGCCAAGAGTTCCGAGAGAAAGTGCAGTCGTTACAAATGCCGGAAGCAGTGAAACAGAAGGCACTCGAAGAAATTAAGCGTTTTGAGATGTTACCGGCTAATTCAAGTGAGGCAGGGGTTGTACGTACTTATTTAGAATGGTTAGTAGCAATACCATGGAACGTACAAACAGAAGATAATAAAGATATTTTATTTGCTGAACAAACATTAAATGATCAACATTTCGGTTTAGAAAAAGTAAAAGAACGTATTTTAGAGTATTTAGCGGTTAAAACAATGACAGGGAAAAATCCATCAACAATTTTATGTTTAGTTGGTCCTCCAGGTGTAGGAAAGACATCATTAGCGCGTTCAATTGCTGATGCTTTAGGACGTAAGTTTGTGAAAGTTTCCCTAGGTGGTGTCAAAGATGAATCTGAGATTCGAGGCCATCGTCGTACTTATCTAGGCGCATTACCAGGGCGTATGATTCAAGCGATGAAAAAAGCTGGAACAACAAATCCGGTTTTCTTATTAGATGAAATCGATAAAATGGCAAGTGATCATAAAGGCGATCCAGCTTCTGCGATGTTAGAAGTTTTAGACCCTGAACAAAACAGTCATTTCAGTGATCATTACTTAGAAGAAGAGTATGATTTATCACAAGTTTTATTTGTTGCAACAGCTAACTATTTAGAAAATATTCCAGCACCACTTCGCGATCGTATGGATATCATTCATGTAGATAGTTATACAGAGCAAGAGAAAGCTGAAATTGCAACGCGTTATTTAATTCCACGTCAATTAGAGGCACATGGATTAACAACTGAGCAATTAACAGTAGCTGATGGTGTTGTTATGGAAATGATTCAATATTACACACGTGAAGCGGGAGTTCGACAACTTGAACGATTAGTTGGATCAATTTGTCGTAAAGTAGCTAGAAAATTATTGACTGAAAAGTTAGAAACTGTTCATGTCAACTCAGAAGTGCTTGTTTCATTACTTGGTAAACATAAGTTTACTCATGGATTAGTGGAACAAGAAGACCAAATTGGAGTGGTAACTGGATTAGCTTATACACAATTTGGTGGTGATATTTTACCAGTCGAAGTGACGTATTATAAAGGAACTGGGAAAATGGTTTTAACAGGTAAATTGGGAGATGTGATGAAAGAATCTGCACAAACAGCGATTAGTTATGTTCGTGCGAATGCAGAACGTTTCGGAATTGATCCATTAATGTTTAAAGATCATGATATTCATATCCATGTTCCAGAAGGAGCAACTCCAAAAGATGGCCCATCTGCTGGGGTAACGATGACAACAGCTCTTGTCTCAGCATTAGCGAAAAAATCTGTTAAGCGTGAAGTTGGGATGACAGGTGAAGTAACATTACGTGGCCGCGTGTTACCAATTGGTGGATTAAAAGAAAAATCAATTTCGGCTCATCGTGCGGGATTAAAAGTTGTTATTATGCCAAAAGATAACGAAAAAGATCTAGATGATATCCCACAAAGTGTGAAAGAAGATATCACATTTATCCCAGTTTCAACAATTGATGAAGTATTACAGCAGGCATTACGATAAGGTGTTGATTATATGCAAATTAATAAAGCAGAATATGTAAAAAGTTGTGTTCGTGCGGAACACTATCCAACGGACGGATTACCAGAGATGATTTTCGCAGGGCGTTCGAATGTAGGAAAGTCGTCTT
>OLNO01002877.1_pt1 | contig 11038 bp, 9 predicted proteins | sample 1672861 | NCBI WGS metagenome assembly OLNO01 (sample SAMEA3136731, study PRJEB25190) | human gut metagenome | reverse complement strand
TCTGATTGCTGCGGACGAAGTAATTATCCCGGTCACGGCGGATGCCTTTGCACTGCAGGGACTAACAAAACTCAGCGATACAATTCATGCTGTTCAAAAGCGCCAAAACCGCAATTTGCAGATCGCCGGGCTTTTGCTTGTGAAGTACGCCGGCCGCTCCAATTTGGAAAAAGATGTGCGTCAGGAAATCGAGGAAGTTGCCACACAGCTTGGCACTAAATTGTTCCCAACGGCAATTCGCGAGTGCGTCAAAACAAAAGAAGCACAGTTGAAAAAACGACTGCTCAGCGATTATGCGCCAAACTGTACTACGATGCAGGATTACAACCAGTTTGTAGAAGAACTGCTTGGAAAGTAAGATACATAAATGAAATATCTTGTGTTATATAAGGATGTCAGGGGCAAGCTTTTTGCTCGGGCATCCTATTTTATTGCTTATTTTCCAATGCCATATTCTTTATACCTGCACTTTTTCAAAACGGTACCGTTGTCTGATATCCGGATATTTTTCTTTGTCGACTTCACTCATAAACATATTGTAAGGTCTGGCGCAGACCTTAAAGGGAGAATACAGTGCCTGGTAGATGACCAGTTTTTCTCCTGTTTCCGTATGCTGTGCGAAAGCAAGTACTTTATACAGATATTCGGATGTTTCGGCAGAAACCCATTCTCTTTTAAAATGCCGCACGATATCGCCGACACAGATATCTCTCTGTATTTCCGGTTCCTCAACAGCTGCTTCCGGTTCAGTATCCAGTTCGGTATACTCATCCTTATCCAGCGAGACCGGTACTCCGGATTTCCCTTCCACGTGGACGCCGCCATACCATGTGCCTGTGACATCGAAGATATCTCCGATGTCATAATCGCTGTTAAACTCGTCATTTTTCTTTATAATTCTGATCCTTGACATATTTCCCTCCTTCTGTCTTCTGTACAAGACAGGTGTAAAACCAGTAAAAGAACCATTTCGAAAATGTTTTCCGTACTCCATTCTTTTCCCGTTATACAGCCGCACGGTCGTTGCTCCTGCCGTCAGGATACCGGAAGCCGACATCAGCAGATAGACGAATCCGGACAGGGGCTGAAATAAGGGGAATAAAAGAGAAGAGACAGTCCCGGGAATTCAGGACTTAAAAAGTCTGAATTCCCAGGGATTGTCTCTTCCCTTTTTGCTTGTGATCACTCGCGTTTTTCTATATTACTCCGCTGAAATCGCTCCTGTAGGACATGCAGCCTCGCATGCTCCGCAGTCTACGCAAGCATCAGCATCAATCTCGTATTTGCCATCGCCTTCAGAGATAGCGCCTACCGGACATTCGCCTTCGCAGGAACCACAGCTTACGCATTCATCACTAATAACATGTGCCATTGTATGATCCTCCTTCTTTAAAAGATTCGAAAGCGGCCTATCCGCTTTTCGTTATACTCATTTTAATACAACAGAAATAAATATACAAGGTATTTTCATGTTCAAAATTAAGTACCTGATTTTCCGGGCTCTGATCAGGCCGTATACCAGGAGCGGCACTGATGTGCCGGTACCGGTATGAACTGTGAATTCGCGGGAATATTTTTCCTTCAGAGAATTCAAAGAAAATTTAAGAAAAATTTGCTTCCTTTTTTCTGCGATTGGTGTATTATATCAAAGGGAAGGCGCGCCTGCCGGGCAGGCGCCGGAACAGAACGTAAATGATATTGGAACAATGAAAAGGACAGGCTGTAGCGGTACAGTTTCGTTTTATATGGAGGCTGAAGATGAAAAAAAGATTGGCAATGGCAGTTTCTATAGCCGTATGTGCGGCTCTTGGCATTTGTGCGTGCAGCTCCGGTAAAAACAACAGCTCTTTTACCGGAGATAAAACAGAAGAACCGGAATACCAGGGAAAACTTAACGCAGTTTCGCTGGAGGCATACAGCAATGTAGAAGGTCTTGATCTTGAACCGGGGACCTATATTTCCGTAATCGGGAAAGAGGATGAGTCTGCCTACTGGAAGCAGATCAGAGAAGGCGTTGAACAGGCGGCGGATGATCTGAATGAAGAGCTGGGATACAGCGGAGATGAAGAGATCAAGGTTATTTTTAACGCGCCGGGGGAACCGGGGGACATTGATGAACAGGTGAATATTCTGGATGAAGAGCTGGCCAGATACCCGGATGTGATTGCAATTTCGAGTATTGATGAGGAAGCGTCCTCGGTTCAGTTTGATCTTGCCACAATGAATGGAATCCCCATTGTCGCCTTTGAGTCGGGGAATACCTACCAGGGAATTCAGTGTACCTGCTCTACGGATAATAAAAAGGCAGCTCAGACCGCGGCGCAGAAGCTGTGCAGCGCCATCAATGAGGATGGAGATGTAATACTGGTAGTACCGGATTCTGTCTCCAAAAGCTCAAAAGATCAGGTCAGTGCATTCCGGGAGGAACTTTTTTCAAACCATCTGGGAGTAAATCTTGCAGACGTTATTTATATGGACCAGCTTGATGACATGAAGCGTCAGGCGGCAGCGGAACAGCTGGATATTGAATATGATGAAGTCGTGAAAGCCGCAGAGGTGGTTTCAGGCGAGGAAAATGCTTCTGAGAGCGAGGAAGAGGCAGTTCAGCAGGCGGCGGAACTTCTGGAGAAAGTGGATGCGGAAGCAGAGAAAATGGATGATGAGGATGTCGTTGCATGGTGCTTTGAACAGAAGCCGGATCTGAAAGGGTGTTTGGGAACCAGCGAGGAAGCAACGCAGCTGATTCTGGGAGCTGCGGACAGGGCGGAAGGTCTGGATGATATGGCTGTAATCGGGTTTGACGCGGGAAAAGATCAGCTGGAAGCTCTTGAAAATGAAGAACTTGACGGTCTGATTGTACAGAACCCGTTTGGTATGGGATATGCAGCAGTTGTGGCGGCCTCCAGGACTGTTCTTCAGATCGGAAATGAGGCTCAGGTAGATACCGGATTCATATGGGTTGACAGGGAGAATATGGAGGATGAAAAGGTCCAGGCAATGCTCTATGAGTAGCAGGCGGCCGCCTCTGAATTAACTTGCATTTCATCTTCAGGTATACTACAATGATTGTAGTGCCCATACGAAGCAGATACTTAAGGCCTGTGTGGAAAAGACCGGAGTCTGTCAGCAGAGGACAAGGCATGCGGGCAATAAAATGCAGGGGAGAGATTTTATGAGTGATAATTATAAACCTCGTTCGCTGATAGAAATCGTGAATGATGTTTTGAGTACAGTACGAGATTACTACGATTCAGAGTATGTTTATTATATTGAAAAAGAACAGGATGATATTGAGACGATTTATGAGTGGTGCGCGGAAAATGTGCCGTGGCAGCGGGATCGTCTGAAGATGCTTCCGTCGGAAAACCAGCCGAAATGGATGAAGCAGGAGATTACAGATACAACTTCGGACACTTACAGTGTATTTCTTCAGCTGGACGAGGAGACAACGGCTGTTCTGGCAGCTGTGGGCGTTCACAGAGGGGGCTGTGAGATTGCTCTGATGCGGGCGGTTCTGCCGTACATTCCCCAGGCCATCGCACTGCAGAAGATGCAGAAACAGCAGGAATATCTGAGCTACCACGATGATCTTACCGGTCTGCTCAACCGGAACAGCTTCGTGGATTATCTGGATCATGTAAAAGAAAAGGAATTGAAATCTTTAGGCGCTCTGTCTATTGATATCAACGGCCTTAAGAATTTTAATAAAGAGTTCGGACGTGATTACGGCGATGAGGTTGTGATCCGCGTGGGAGAGATACTGGAGGAGTACTTCCACAGCGGAGATGTGTACCGTCTGACTGGGGATGAATATCTGGTCCTGATGGAAAACACGTCTTACGAGGATTTTACAAAACAGATCTATGCCGTTCACAGCAGGCTGGATAATATCAGTCTGGGACTGGCTTCCATGGGATATGCGTGGGAGAAGGTTGATATCGATGTCGAGAAGCTTGTAACCAATGCGGAAGTCATGATGCGCGAGGAAAAGAAGAAGTATTATAAGAATCTTCAAAAAGGACATCATGAACCGATTATCAAACAGGATCTTCTGGAAGATATTAAACAGGGGAACTTTATCGTATGTCTGGTTCCGAAGATTGATGTGAATTCAGGAAAAGTGGCCGGGGCCGAGGCGGTGGTCCGCTATCACCACAAAGATCTGGGGATTGTGGATCCGGGAAGATATATTAACCTTCTGGAAGAGACAAAGCTTTCGCACTATCTGGATCTGTATGTATTTGAGGAGGTATGTAAAACGCTGCACCGCTGGGACATAGAGGGTATGCCTATGATCTCTGTGTCTGTCAACTTTGCGGGAGCGACTCTCCGGCAGGAGAGCATTGCTGATAAGATGCTTCTTCTTGTGGAAAAATATCATGTGCGCTGTGAATATCTTGAAGTTGAAGTGTCAGAGTCCGGAAGCGAGATGAACCAGGAGATGCTTGCCGAGACAAGCAGCAAGATCAGAAAAGCCAATGTCCGTGTGATCCTGGATCATTTCGGAGCAAAGGATTCCAGTTTCTCAATCCTGTCGCTTATGGAATTTGACGGGCTGAAACTGGATAAGAGTCTGATTACAAACATTGTGGCAAACCGGAGAAGCCAGATCGTTGCACAGGCGGTGATTGACATATGCCGGCAGCTGGGAGCTTATGTACAGGCAGCAGGCGTGGAGACGCAGGATCAGCTGAATGTACTGGCTGAGCTGGGCTGTGATTACGCGCAGGGCGCTTTCTTTAATAAACCGATTACAATAGAGACATTTGAGGTCCGCTACTTAAGGGGATAAAAATGATCAGAACATGGGTTGCGGATGTGACTCCGCTTTACGATGAAAAATGTTATAACAGATATTACGAGGGGCTTCCGTCTTTTCGAAAAGAGAAGGCGGACGCCCTGAAATATTTATCCGGAAAGGCGCAGAGTGTGGGCGTGTGGGTCCTGTGGGAAAAAATGAGAAGCAGGTACGGGCTTGCGGAAGATGCGTCTTTCAATCTGTCCCATTCCGGAGACTGGGTGATGTGCGCCGCCCAGACGGAGGGAAAACAGGCTCAGGTGGGATGCGATATTGAAAAGCTGGGCACTCCCAGACTTAAAGTGGCGGAACGGCGTTTCTGCCGGGAGGAATATGAGAGGATTATGAAGGCGGAAACAGAGAAGGAGCAGCAGGACTGCTTTTTCCGGTACTGGGTGCTTAAAGAGAGTTTTATGAAGGCAACCCGCCGGGGAATGGGGCTTCCGCTGGATGCATTCTGCATTCGGCTGGAGGAACCGCCGAGGCTTATCAGACAGCCGGCAGAGTATCCTCTGCCCTATTATTACAGAGAATATACTGTGGAAGCGATTCCCTGCAAAATGGCTGTATGCTCTACGGACAGAGAAATTGATGCCGGGCTTACAGTCTGCAGTCTGGCCGCTGAATGAAAGGAAAACGGGAAGGACATCGGATGTTTCCTTTCTGTGTTTCAGTGTTGACGCGCCGGGGCTTGTTTGATAGGATAGAGTGAGTAGAAGAAACAAATTAATTTATCAGTGAAGGATGACGTTTATCGGTCTTTCACTTACAACGGAAAAAAGGGGTATAAATGATACATAAGGAGGAAAGAAATGGAAGATTTAACATTTGGCGAACAGGTGAAAATTATTCTTGGAAGAAAAGGAATGACCATTAAGCAGCTTGCTGAACAGATCGAAGTACAGACAGGAAAGAAAATGTCAAGACAGAATCTGACACAGCGGCTGGGGAGAGATAATTTTCAGGAACAGGATATGCGTATGATCGCGGAGATTCTGGAGTGTCCCTTCCGTCTGAGCATTCTGGGAGGAGAAGCACAGGCTCAGCCAATTCCTAAAAATAAGATTCCGGAGAGCAGGATAACGGTATCTGATCCGGAGAAGGTTCTGCATCCGGAGAAGCAGCCGGAACCGGCAGAGGTTCAGACAGAATATGTCCGGGAGGAGCGCCAGGCAGAGGAAACCGTACATTATCAGCCGGAAGAACAGAAAGCGGAACCGGCAGATACAGCGGAACAGCAGGAAACTGTACAGCAGAATATTGCGGCCGGGGAAGAGACAGCGCCGGGAACTTCCGCTGAGCAGCACGGCGGGGCAGAGGAAACCCTGGAAGCAGATGAACGGGACATGACCATCGGCGAGCTGTACGATATTCATAAAGAGTTAAGTGAGATAGAGGAAAGTATAAAAGCCGGCGAGCCTGTGGAAAAGGCGAAGGAAGAACTGTCCAGAAAGAAGAGGAGCCGGTTCAGCCCGGGAAATATTTTCCTGCGCAGGAAACATACGGAAGAATCTGCCCAGAGCAGGGAAGAGAAGGAGACAGAAAAGAAAGCGGAGAACAGTCCGGCAGCGGCAGAGGAGCCTGTAAGACAGACAAAAGCGGAGGAAACCGCCGGTTCAGCGGCAGGAGAGGAAAAGACGGATTCTGTGAAAAAGGCAGAGGACTTTGAGCCGGTGATCTCCAGAGAGGATTCGGATGAAGATACGGTAGTGGGAGATGTGAATCCTTATACGGGAAGAGAGTATCAGTCCAACAGTGTCCGTATGCATCCTACACGGATCGGTTATGTGCAGGTATATGACCGGACTATCCATAAATGGACAGATATGACAGAGTGGGCGTTCTTAGGGTATCAGGAGAGGAAGAAAACGCTTCTGGGCAACGCATATGAACCGCCTATCTATCTGGATTGATCGAAATAGAAATATGAGTGCCCCGCAGCCTGGCTGCGGGGCAAATGTCAGCAGAAAGGGGAAATGATACTGTGGAATGGCGACGGTTATTGTCTGACAGACGGGAGCGGGAAAGTTCAGGACGGACAAAATCTGCTGATCTGAGAAGCGAGTTTGAAAAAGATTATCATCGGATTATCGGAAGCGCATCATTCCGCAGGCTTCAGGATAAAACTCAGGTCTTTCCTCTGGATAAGAGTGATTTTATCCGGACCAGACTGACCCATTCGCTGGAAGTTTCATCCCTGGGAAAATCTCTGGGCCAGAATATCGGTGAAAATATATTGAAATATAAGAAAAATTCCGGGTTTACGCCGAGGATGAAAGAAGACATTTCCCACATACTGGAGTGCGCGGGTCTGATCCATGATATCGGCAACCCTCCCTTCGGACATTTCGGGGAGGAGGCGATCCGGGACTGGTTTCTGCAGAATCTTCCGGCGCTTTCTTATCGGGGAAAGCGGCTGGATGAGATGTTTACCGATCAGATGAAGGCGGATTTTTATCATTTTGAAGGAAATGCCCAGGCCCTTCGTCTGGTGACAAAACTTCATTATCTGGTTGATGAGCATGGCATGAATCTGACGTACGCGCTTCTGAATACCATTATAAAATATCCGGTATCTTCTCTGGAAATCAATGAAAAAAGCGGAAATATCCGGGAAAAGAAGATGGGATACTACTATGCGGATACGGATGTATTCCGCAGGGTTACTGCCGCTACCGGAGCGGGAAACTGCAGACATCCGCTGACGTATATTCTGGAGGCGGCGGACGACCTTGCGTATAAGACTGCAGATATAGAAGATGCTTTTGTTAAGGGATTTATTTCATATTCTGCTTTGGAACGGGAACTGACAGCTCTGGATGCCCGGGAGCCGCAGTCTCCGTTCCGGGCCGGGGAGAAACTGCGCCAGCTCTATGAGAGAGGTGTGAAGAAAGGAATCAGCAATCCGGAAGATTACGCAGTGAAAAACTGGATTGTCAGCGCCCAGGGATTTCTGATCAGCTGTGCTACGTTTGGTTTTACATCAAATTATGACAGTATCATGGAAGGAAGTTTCGAAAAGGATCTTTTTTACGGGACCTTCGGAGAGAAACTGATGGATCTGCTGGGAGATATGGCTTACCGCAGAGTGTTTACCTCCCGGGCGATTTACAGAATGGAAGTTCACGAATCAACAATTCTGAACTATCTTATGGACCGGCTGGTTCATGCGGTTCTGCATTTTGATGCGGACAACAGACCGGAGTCCATTGATACAAGAATTGTATCATTTATATCGGAAAACTATAGGAATGCCTACCGGCTTCATTCCAGAGGAAAGAGCGAGGCGGAAAAGATCTATCTCCGCCTGCTCCTTGTGACCGATTATGTGTGCGGAATGACCGACAGCTACGCAAAACGGCTGTATCAGGAAATGAACGGCATTCTCTGAAAACAGCAGATTATTCGATCCGGCCGGCGCCCACGCAGCGGCACCAGTAGCCGAAATCGGCACTGTCGCTGCGCTCTTCCGGTTCCAGATCCAGGTGCCCGTTGTATTCCCGTGTAAACTGGGGGAAGCCGAACAGATCGGCAGCGCGGGCTTCACGGGAATCATAGATCCCGGGGACACCCAGCCACAGACGGCCGGACTCCTCGGCCAGCAGAAGATGATTATAATTGTGATAGCCGTGGAGCAGGAAGCTGTTGTTAGCCAGGAACCAGAAACGACGCGGGAGGACAGCAATGTCCGAACGCTGGATTTTCCTGGCTTTTTTCTTCCCTTCTGCCGGGCAGCCGCCTGAGGCGCCGGATTCTTTTTCCTGGCCGGAAATGCCTTCGGACAGGCCGGACGGCGTTTCTCCTTCGTCCGGGGTGGCGTAAGGGGCTTCCGGTTCTGCGGATTCTGTCTTTTCGGGAGTTCCCTCGGGAGTCATCGGAACTGCAGGCTCCGGGACCAGGTTGTCGGGACCAGCGTCCGGTTTTGGGAAATCCGTATTTTCCGGAGCGGTGACAGGCGTCTGGCTTGTGTCATTTTCCGGGAGGGGGCTTTGAGGCCGGCTGTCTTCCGGAGCGAGGACAGGTTTCTGATCGTTTTCCTCTTCCGGAGCGGGGGCAGATTCCTGATCGTCTTCTCCTTCCGGAGTGGAGACAGGCCTTTGATTGTCTCCCTCTTCCGGAACAGGAGCAGTTCCCTCCGGGATGGTATCCTCCGCGACGGAGCCGGATTCTTCCGGTCCGTTATTTCCCGGAATGGGGCCGGCCGGCTCTTCAGTTTCCACAGATGCAGGAGGCCGGAGCATGCTGATATCTACAGGGAAGAAAAAGGCGGAGGCCATCCAGAATAAGGGATTTTTTTCTCCGGGGAGTTTTAGCAGAAAACCATCTATTTCAGAAAGCGGACGCCCTTCGGGAAAAGAACGTTCGGATACGGGGAGACGGGCGGAGACGGTTTTCCCGAAACAGGTCAGTGTGGCGATCTGCGTTCCGGTTAGGGCAGTTCCGTCTCTGTAAAATGCATAAAGTTCAAGCGGGGCTCCGTTGCCGGCAGAGATGCCGCGGACGTGGATCTGAAGGATACAGGTCTGATAGCGGCGGGAGATTTTGATAAAGCCAACATTTCTCCTGCGGGTGTTATTTTCATACTCATATAAATAAAAAATACCGGGATTCATACAATACCTCTGGTCTTGTCTCTTTTCATTCCAGTCTATTCAGTACGGCGGAAAAAAAGAACAGAGACGGAAAGGAAAAATATGTCAGCAGAGAAAACAGATATTATTGCAGAACAGAAAAAAACAGATGAAAAATATATGAAGGAAGCCATCCGGCAGGCGAAAAAAGCGTATAAGCTGGATGAGACTCCCATTGGCTGCGTAATAGTACATGACGGGAAGATCATTGGCCGGGGATACAACCGGAGAAATACGGATAAAAGTCCTCTTGCCCATGCGGAGATCACAGCGATCCGGAAGGCCAGCAGAAAGCTGGGCGACTGGAGACTGGAGGAGTGTACGCTTTATGTTACGCTGGAACCCTGCCAGATGTGTGCCGGAGCGATTGTGCAGTCCCGGGTGACCAGAGTGGTGGTCGGATGTATGAACCCGAAAGCGGGATGCGCCGGATCTATCCTGAATCTTCTGGATATGAAAGAATTTAATCACCGGGCGGAGCTTGAGACAGGAATACTGGAGGAAGAGTGCAGCGCCCTGATGACAGGATTTTTCCGGGAGCTCAGAGAGAGGAAGAAAATGCGGAAGAAAGCCGCTGCCGGATTGCAGGATGCTGCAGACTGAGCGTTCAGTGGATGCCGTACGGCGGATAAAAGCTGTGAGGCAGACAGAGGAATAAAAAAGAGGTACGCAGTGAAAAGCTGCTGTACCTCTTTTGATTTTATTGAAAATAAAAATGAATTTCTCTTTTGCGTGCATTGCGCTTCGAACTTGGTCCACAGACGTTACCCCGGCAGTTAACTCAGCCCAGGCACCCTCACGGCACCCGGAAGGTCCTGCTTAGTGCTGCTTCGTTCCCGACCTGACACGGTTCACAGGTTCCCGTCGCGTGAGACCCGGACATCAACGTCACTTACCGGGGGCAGCCCTGCAGACTGTCGCCCTCTGCGCAATATCACCCCTGCTATAGCGGATTGCAGGTACAAGGCGCCGCTAATGCCCCGGCTGCGCGGTTCTTTGATTATACCTTTTATGGCCCGGATTGTCAAGATTTGCAAGCCATCTTACTCCGGCAAGATACTTCCTATAAATATCTCTTTAATGCTTCAACTAAAATTGCATTATCTTTTTTTACGACATATCCACTCCCCCCTCTTCCTTTCACATCTTCAACCATACTAAGCAGTAGAATTGGTTTTGATTCTTTTGAATCTGTAGTAAAAACACAGAACCACCCCAATTCAGTCCCGTTTCTATCATCCTTGGACACTTTAATCTCTGCAGTTCCCGTTTTCCCTGCTAAAGCAATGTCTTTTCGATATGCCCGCCGGCCTGTTCCATTGGGAGAGCTAATAACTTTTTCCAAATCATTTTTTATTATGTAAGCAGTATCCTGCTGAAATGCTGACTCAATCCATACTTCTGGGTCAACTTCACTTTTGTATAATAAATAAGGCATTAATACATCCCCATCATTTGCAAATCCTGTATACAGAGATGCCAGATGAATCGGATTGATTAATATTTGTCCCTGGCCATAACCACTGTCGGCCAGCTGTATTTCTGATTCTATATTTCCATCATTGTCATATTGCGACTTAGAGAGTGACAGTTCAAATGGGATCTCTTG
>OLNO01002870.1_pt1 | contig 11057 bp, 7 predicted proteins | sample 1672861 | NCBI WGS metagenome assembly OLNO01 (sample SAMEA3136731, study PRJEB25190) | human gut metagenome | reverse complement strand
CACGTCCTTCTTGCGGTAGAAGAAGCCGTCGCAGGTGGCGCAGGCGCTCACGCCCTGTCCCCTGTATTTCGTCTCGGAGGGTAGTCCCAGATAGCGCGCCGAAGCGCCCGTAGCGATGATGAGGCTGTCGGCTTCGATCTGTTTTTCGCCGTCGACGACCAGGTGGAACGGCCGCGACGAGAGGTCGGCGCGCGTCACCGTGCCGCGGCGGATGTCGGCGCCGAACCGTTCGGCCTGCTTGCGCATGTGGCCCATGAGCTGGTTGCCGTCGATCCCTTCGGGGTAGCCCGGGTAGTTATCGATTTCGGTGGTGGTGGTCAGCTGGCCGCCCGGTTCGATCCCTTCGTAGAGTACGGGGTTCAGGTTGGCGCGCGAGGTGTAGATGGCCGCCGTATATCCGGCCGGGCCGCTGCCGATAATCAGACATTTGACTTTTTCCATGATTGTTATGCGTTGTGATTTTCGTTGTCAGGGTTCTACGGCGCCGAACTCGGTGAGTTGACGGCCCTCGTAGTCGAAGGCGGCCCAACGTCCGTCGAGGCGGGCCAGCAGACGTCCCGTCCGGTCGCCGAGCGTACACTGCGCCTCGGCGAAGAGCGTCGTGCGTTCGAGCAGCAATGCGCCCGTTCCGTCCTGTGCGAAGCGGGCTTCGCTCAGCGTGCGGAGCGACGTGCGGGGCGAGAGCAGCCCCTCCATGAAGCGGTGGATCGTAGGGAACATGGCTATTGGAGATTTACGCTGATCGACCCGACGTTGAGGACCGAGAGCAGTTCGGTGATCGATGCGTTGTAGCACATGCCGCGGAACGGCCCGCGGGCCTCGTCGCCCCGGAGCGAACGGATCGCGTCGTCGAAGAGCGGCGGCATCGGGCTCGAAATGTCGTAGAGCAGGCGGGCGTAGCGGTTGTTGTAGGCGGTCTCCCCATCGGTCAGGAAGATGCGGCCCTTCGCTGCGTCGCCCGATGCGAGGTGGATGTTGACCAGCAGCGCACGGCCGTCGTCCGTGCCGAGCGAACGGATGCGCCCTGCGATCTGCGCGAGCTCCTCCTCGTCGCTGTCGGAAGCCTCGCCGTCAGTGATGTTGAAGACCAGCGGCGGGAAACTCTCGCGGTGTTCCGGCCGGCGGCACCACGCCTCGACGAGATCGTGGACGTAGAGCAGCGCTTCGTACATCGGGGTCTGTCCCGATGCGGCGGGAGCGATCCACTCGCTCACGGTCACCTCGTTGAATGCGGGCTGACCGTCGGGAAGGCGGCGTTCGACGCTGACCCGGCGAGTATTGCGCACGGCGTTCCGGAGCGCGGAGACCGGAACGAACGTTTCGTCGGCCGAGAGGAGCGAGTGTACGCCTTCGCCCGAATAACCGACCACGGCGATGTCGTAGTAGTCGCGCACTTCGCCTTCGCGCGTGGCGCGCAGCAGCAGTTCCGACAGCAGCGAATTGGCGACCTCCGCCACGGCCGCAGCCTTCGAGGTGCGCCGTCCGCGGAATTCCAGCTCCTCGACCATCGAACCCGACTGGTCGATGGCCAGAACGAAGGCCGTGCGGTGACGGCGTGTGATGCTTTGGGTGTAGTTCATGGTTTATGTTGGTTTTAGGTCTCTCTATTCCAGTCCGCGGACGGCGCGGAAGTCGGCTTTGCGTTCGTCGTCCGTGGCGGCGTCGAGTCCGTAGCCGACAGCCATGTCGAACGAACAGTCGAACGCGCGGTCGGCCTCCGCGAGGCGTTGCAGCTCCTGTTGCGCCGCCTTCCCTTCGACGACGGCCCGTTCGATCTCGGCGGCGTCGGGCGTGTGTCCCAGCCGCCGGGCCAGGATGTCGAGCGCCCAGCTGCGGGCGTAGTCGTCGTAGTGCTCCGCAAAGGCCCGCAAACGCTCCGTGAGGGCTTCGGGCGTGGTGACGGCACCCTGCTCGATTGCGTCGAGCAGCTCTTCCATGCAGGAGCGGGCGAGGTAAAGCCCAGCGGCGTCGATCCACGCGCCGCGGCCGTCGTATCCGTCGCCGCCGCGCGCGAGCAGGTCGCCGAGCGTCGCCGCGAGCGCTTGCTCGTAGCGCTGTATCCCGCGGCGCAGCCCCGTGAGCTTGATATGGACGGAGTTGTAGATGAAGCTCTGGGCGTCGGGGTTGCTGTCGTAGAGCGTGCGGAGCGCATCGAGGCCGGCTGCGAGGGCGTTGCCCACGAAGGGATTCCAGGTCTCGAAATTGATCAGGTCGCGGCCTGCGCTGCGTTTGTCGCGCTGCCGCCACTTCTCGATGTCGCGCACCGTGCCGTAGCTCGACAGATTGGCGCCGGGCAGCAGGGCCGAACGCCCCTCCTGTTCCAGCAGGTAGGAGAAGGGGAAGACCGACGTGTCGTGGTGATGCGTGTGGCGCCCCATGATCATCGTATAGACCCCTTCGATGGCCGGCGACATGACGTAGGCGCCGCTGGCGAACTTGCAGCCGCGCCGGTGGACGGCCTGATGTACGGCGCCGCACTTGAAGAGGTGGTTGCTCTGGTTGGTGCCGCTGCCGGCGTTGAAGAAGGAGAACATGCCGGCGATCAGCAGCGACGACTTGTGGTGCGAGACGGTGTAGGGGCCTGCGAAGATCGAAACCGCTTCGCCGTTCTCGCAGTGCGAGTTGGCGAAGAAGAGCGAATCGGAGGCGGTGTAGCCGCGGTCGAAGATGCAGCGTTCGCCTATGAAGCAGCGTTCGATGAGCGAACCGTTGTCGACGAGCGCATGCTCGGCCGTGACGAAGTCGTAGGCCTTGACGTCGATGCCGATGCGCGAAAAGTCGCCGACCGTGCCGTTGGAGAGGACGGAGACCCCTTCGAGCGTCGCCCCGTGGCCGATACATACGTCGCGCAGCAGCCGGCAGTCGGTGATGCGGCAGTCGCGGCCGATGCTTCCTTGCGCGGAGCGTGCCGCGTCGGCCGCCCGCCGCGCCATACGGTCGAGGGCGGCGACGAGCGCCGGACGGTGGCGGTAGACGGCGGCCATGTAGGCGATCTGGGCGGTCAGGCCGCTGTAAATCCGTACCGTGCGGCCGCCGTTCTCGTTCATGACGGCCACCTCCGTGCCGTTTCCGAAAGCGCTTTCGCCGCGGCATTCCAGGCGGACGACCTCTTCGACGAGCGTTCTTGCGCCGATGTCGTAGTTGCGGACGCCGGAGTTGCGGATGCGCACGCCCGATGCGAGCCGGACACGGCCGCCCAGCCGTGCGCCGCGCAGTTGCGAGGGGTGGAAGTCCTCCGCCACCTCGATCGACGACCAGTCGTCGGCCGTCGAGCCGGAGGCTTCGAGCGCAGCGATTTCGCCGGGGGTCAGAGCTCTGTATGTGTCCATTCGCGTCATATTTCCAATCTACAAATATAGCGTTTTAGCGTGAGTTTTTCAACGGGTGTGCGATTTTCTCCCGCCGCAGGCCGTTGCGCAGTTCGGCCGTACCGTTGCGGAAAGGCTTCACGGCATCGCAGGGCGGGCAGTTGAGGACGACGCGGCCCGCCGTGTCGATGAAGTGCCACCGTCCGGCGATCTCCACCGCCGCCAGTCCTTCGCTGAAATCGAATCCGTTGTCCCACACGGGCGGAATGACGAACCGTCCGCCCGAGCGGAAACCCCAGCGTCCGGCGTCGACGGCCAGTTCGGGCGGATCGTCGGCGGGACGGGGCGGCCGCAGCCGCCATGCGAAGAGCGAAGCGGCCTGCGGAAGTTTCGCGACGGGCGAGCGGAGCAACTGTGCCGTGCGGTATCCCACGGCGTCGCCGCGGCGGGCGAAGGCGTCGAGCATCTCGCGGTAGGCTTCGCTGCGCCCTTCTATGACGGCCGAAGGGTCGAGCACGAGCCCTTCGGCGGGATAACGTACGAGCAGCGAGGGATCGTGGGCCGCGGCATGGAGCACGGTGGCGATCAACGCCGCCGGATAGTCGTCGAGCGAGGCGTCGAAGTCCGCTTCCGTGCGTGCCGGATGCTGGAAGGCACGGGTTCCCAGTTCGGGGCTGCGCCGGCCGCGGAATTCGGGCAGGAACATCGCGTCGAAGTCGATCGGGCGGAGCCGCTGACCGTCCCAGATCAGGTTGTCGGGTTTCAGGTCGCCGTGTGCCCACTGGGCCGGCAGCAGTCGCGCGGCCAGCGTGTCGAAGGCCGCCGCGAGTCGTGCGACGAGGGGTTTGTCCCCGTTCGCTGCGGCACGGTCCAGCGTGCGGGTGAGCGTCTCGCCCTCGATCCAGTCGTCCACGACGACATCCGCCCACATGCCCTCCGACGGGGCGGTGTAGAGGAAGAGTTCCGCAGGCCGGAACCGGTCGCCGTAGATCGCTTCGAGATGGCGGTGCGGGCGGGTGTAGCATTTCAGCAGGCGGTCGCGGCCGTCGAGCCGGATGCGGAAAATCACCGCGCTGTTGCCCGTATGGAACACGGGACGGCCGTCGGCCGTGCGGCAGACGTCGATCTCTCCCAGCGTGCGCGTCAGGCCGCGGGAGTTGAGAACCGATTCGAGGTATTGGGTGACGGTGAAGAGCAAGGCCGGAGATGGTGAATCATGGGATCGCCGCGGCGATAAAAAAAGCCGGCCTGCGGGCCGGCCTTTGCATTCGGGTGTCGATCAGTGGCAGCCGTGGCAGCCGCAGTCGGCGTGCGACTCGCCTTCGCAGTGGCAGTCGTCGCCGCAACTGCACTCCCCGCAGCCGCATTTGCCGGCCAGGTCTTCCGGCGTCACGTCGCGCACCGAGATCACCTCCACGTCGAAGTTGAGCGTCTTGCCCGCCATCGGGTGGTTGAAGTCCATCTTCACGGTATCGTCGCCGATCTCCTTCACCACGCCCAGCATACGCTGGCCCTGTGCGTTGGCCATCGGAATCTGGCTGCCCACGAAGAGAATATCCTCGGCCAGCTTGCCGTCGACCATGAATATCGTTTTGGGGAGGTCGACGATCGCGTCGTCGACGATTTCGCCGTAGCCGTCGGCGGGAGCGAGCGTGAAGGAGACCTTCTCGCCCGGTTCCTTGCCGACGATGGCCGCCTCGAATTTGGGCAGCAGCATACCGGTGCCGAAGATGAATTCCAGCGGCTGTCCGGGACGCGACCGGTCGGCGATTTTGCCGTCGACGGTGAGCGTGTAATCCACCGCCACCATTTTGTTGTTTTCTGCTTTCATGAATTTATAGAATTAAATATAGTATCGAAGTCGTCTGCGCGGGCGTCGCCGTCCGCGGCACTCTTTTTCTCGACATGCACGGCAAAGATAGTGCAAATTATCGGATTTCCGCTCCATCGGCTCGAAAAGAGACGGAACGTCCGACCGGACGTTCCGTCTGTGCAAGGTGCGATGTGCCGGCGGGAGTTCTTCGAGTACGGCTCCTTCGGGCTGTCCGTCCGCGGTTTTCGTCTGCCGGCCGATGATACGGTACAGTCGGAACGTACTGCTCGATGCCTCCGTGCGGATTACTCCGTGCAGCGGCAGACGAGGTTGCGGTCGCCGTAGCCGTTGTCGATTTTCGAGACGTAGGGCCAGAACTTCGCCTCGGCGATCCAGCCGAGCGGGAAGGCCGCCTCCCGGCGCGAGTAGGGGTGCGACCACTCGCCGGCGATCTCCACGGCCGTGTGCGGAGCGTTGCGCACGACGTTGTCCTCCTGTCCGGCGGCCGCTTCGCACTCGCGCTTGATGTGCACGAGCGCCTCCATGAAACGATCCATCTCGGCCTTGGGCTCCGACTCCGTGGGCTCGACCATCAGCGTCTCGTGCACGGGGAACGAGAGCGTCGGGGCGTGGAAGCCGTAGTCCATCAGTCGGTGGGCGATGTCGCCGCAGTCGATGCCGTAGTCGTGTTTGAAATTCGTCAGGTCGAGGATCATCTCGTGCCCCACGCGGCCCGTTTCGCCGCTGTAATAGGTGCGGTACTCCGCGGCCAGTGCCGACGACATGTAGTTGGCGTTGACGATGGCCATCTCGGTGGCGCGGCGCAGCCCGTCGCCGCCCAGCATCTTGATGTAGCCGTAGGTGATGGGCAGCAGCAGCGCCGAACCCCACGGGGCCGACGCCACGGCGGTGATGCCTTCGTCGCCGCCCGTCGCGGCGATGGGGTGCGACGGCAGGAAGGGACGCAGGTGCGCGGCCACGCAGATCGGGCCGACGCCGGGACCGCCGCCGCCGTGCGGCATGGCGAAGGTCTTGTGGAGGTTGAGGTGGCAGACGTCGGCGCCGATGTAGCCCGGATTGGTGAGGCCGACCTGCGCGTTCATGTTGGCGCCGTCCATATAGACCTGTCCGCCGGCGTCGTGTACGGCGTCGACGATCTCGCGGATGCGGCTCTCGAAGACGCCGTGCGTCGAGGGATAGGTCACCATCAGCCCGCACAGCTCCGAGGCGTGTTCTTCGGCCTTGGTTTTGAGGTCGTTGACGTCGATGTTGCCCTTGGCGTCGCACGCCACCGTGACGATCTTCATGCCTGCCATGGCGGCCGACGCGGGGTTCGTGCCGTGCGCCGAGGCGGGGATCAGGATGACGTTGCGGTACCCCTGCCCCTTGGACTGGTGGTAGGCGCGGATGACCATCAACCCTGCGTATTCGCCCGCGGCGCCCGAATTGGGTTGCAGCGAGCAGGCGGCCAGTCCGGTGATCGTGGCCAGGTCGCGTTCGAGCGCGGCGATCAGCTCCATGTAACCTTCGGCCTGTTCGACGGGTGCGAAGGGGTGCATGTTCTGGAACCCGGCCAGCGACAGGGGTTGCATGAGTGCCGCCGCGTTGAGTTTCATCGTGCACGACCCCAGCGAGATCATCGAGTCGGCCAGCGAGATGTCGCGGTGTTCCAGCCGCTTGATGTAGCGCATCAGCGCGCTTTCGCTGCGGTGCGAGCGGAAGACCTCCTCGGTGAGGATCGGCGAGGTGCGGCGCAGCGCTTCGGGCAGCGTGCTCGGGGCGTGGCTCCTGGCGACTTTGGGTTTGCGTCCCCGCGCCTCGGCGAAGAGGGCCACGACCTCGGCCACCTCGTCGGGGGTGGTCACCTCGTCGAACGAGAGGCGCACGCGCTCCTCGGAGGGGTAGAAGAAGTTGATGCCCCGTTCGAGGGCGAGCGACTGGATGACGGCCGCTTCGGCCTCGATGTCGAGCGTATCGAAGAAGTGCTGGTTCGTGAGCTTGTAGCCCAGCGCCGCGAGGGCGCGGGCGGTGTCGCAGGCGGCCGTGTGGGCCGTCTCGGCAGCACGGCGCAGGCCTTCGGCACCGTTGTAGACGCAGTAGAAGCCCACCATCGAGGCCATCAGCGCCGAGGCGGTGCAGATGTTCGAGGTGGCGCGCTCGCGCTTGATATGCTGCTCGCGCATTTGCAGCGCCATGCGCAGGGCGCGGTTGCCCAGCCGGTCAACCGAGACGCCGATGATGCGGCCGGGCATCTGACGTTTGTAGGCCTCGCGCGTGGCCATGTAGCCCGCGTGCGGGCCGCCGAAGCCCATGGGCGTGCCCAGGCGTTGCGCCGAACCGACGCAGATGTCGGCGCCCCATTCGCCGGGAGCTTTCAGCAGTGCCAGCGAGAGCAGGTCGGCTACGGCCGTCACCTTCGCATCGTGCGCGTGCGCCGCTTCGACGAAGGCCGCGTAGTCGCGCACGGCGCCGTCGGCGGCCGGATACTGCACGACAGCGCCGAACTCCTTGCCCGAGAACTCGTAGCAGTCGTAGTCGTCGACGATGAGCTCGATGCCGAACGGCTCGCTGCGCGTGAGCAGCAGGTCGAGCGTCTGCGGGAAGAGGTTGCGGTCGACGAAGAGCTGCGTGCGCCCCTCCTTCACCGCGTCGCGGCTGCGCAGGGCGAACATCATGAGCATCGCCTCGGCCGTCGCCGTCCCCTCGTCGAGCAGCGAGCAGTTGGCGATTTCCATGCCCGTGAGCGAGAGCACGGCGGTCTGGAAATTGAGCAGCGCTTCCAGACGCCCCTGCGAGATTTCGGCCTGGTAGGGGGTGTAGGAGGTGTACCACGCGGGATTCTCGAAGACGTTGCGCGCCACGGCGGCCGGTACGGCGCAGGGGTAGTAGCCCATGCCGATGAACGACCGCAGCGGGTGGTTGCGGTCGGCCAGCGCACGGATATGTGCGGCGAATTCGTATTCGCTCATGCCCGCAGGCAGGTCGAGCGGTTTTTTCAGCCGGATCGACTGGGGGATCACCTGCGCGATCAGTTCGTCGACGCTTCCGACACCGATCGTGTCGAGCATGGCTTTGAGTTCGTCGGGATTGCTGACGCCGATATGGCGGTCAGCGAATGTATCAAAAGACATTGTCGGTTGTATTTGAAATTGTTGTACTTGTTTCGGTTGTCGCAGGGCTCGGGCGGGGCGTAGCCGCTTCGCGGATATCGACATTCCCACCCCGCTGTCCCCTCCCTTCGCTTCGCTCGGTTTCTGCGGCGGCGCCTCGGCATCCCGCGGGCGGGTGCGCTCGGCTTGCGCGCAGTTGACAAAGGGAGGGGCTTCTCAGGGCCGTATTCTGTCGGTTATGTTTGAAATTGTTGTACGGGTTTTGTCAATACCTGAAACTGCTGCCGCCGATGAATTCGCGCAGCAGCGAGGTGGGCGGAATCTCGGCGGGATCGATCGGGATGAAGTTGTCGAGGAATTTCAACAGCCGCTTGGCCTCGCCGTATTCGGGCACCGTATCGGGCACCTCGCGCAGGATACGTTCGGCATAGGGGCGCAGCACCGAGATCTCGTAGAAAAGCGACGAGTTGAACATCACGTCGGCGTTCTCCTGATAGGGGAAGATGTGCTTCTCCTCGCCGCGCCGCACGCTCTCCCAGCGTGCGAGCGTCGCCTGCGCGTTGTGGCCGCGCGTGGCGTTGTCGCGCACCATGCGGCGCAGCAGGCGGTTGTCGGTCGTGGCGATGCGCGAGAGGTTGTCCATCGACACCGACGTGAAGCACGAGATGTAGATCTTGAACTTCATGTGGTCGGGGATGCTCGGCGTGAGGCGCGGGTTGAGTCCGTGGATGCCTTCGACGATCAGCACCGACCGGTCGTCGAGCCGCAGCGGATTGTCGTGCCACTGGCGTTTGCCGGTGATGAAGTCGTAGCGCGGCACGGGAAGGCTCTCGCCGGCGAAGAGGCGTTGCAGGTGGTCGTTGAAGAGTCTGAGGTCGATGGCTTCGAGCGCTTCGTAGTCGTACTCGCCGTCGGCGTCGCGCGGGGTCTTGTCTCGGTCGACGAAATAGTCGTCGAGCGAGATGAGCACGGGATTCAGCCCCAGGATGCGCAACTGGATGCCCAGACGCTTGGCCGAGGTGGTCTTGCCGCTCGACGAGGGGCCGGAGATGAGTACCATGCGCGTTCCCTGCGAGCGGTTGGCCGCGGCGATCGTGTCGGCGATGCGCGCCAGCCGTTTCTCGTGGAAGGCTTCGGCGATCTTGATGAGCTCCGAGGCGTCGCCCGCCAGCACCTTGGCGTTGAGCCGGCCGACGGTCGGTACGCCCATGATGTCGACCCACTCCTTGTACTGGTGGAAGATGTCGAACAGCTTGTCCTGCGCCACGAGCGGTTTGAGCGCGTCGGGGTGGCTGCGTCCGGGCAGTACGACGTAGAAACCGTTGTAGTAGGGGCGGATGTCGAACAGGCGGATGTAGTCGGTCGACGGGGCGAGCGCGCCGTAGAAGTAGCCCTTCATGTCGCCCAGCGAGTAGAGCGTGCTGTAAAGGCGCGGTCGGGTGTTGAGCAGCTCGGTCTTGTCGTCGAATCCCAGCCGCGTGAATTCCATTGCGGCGTCGATCGACCGTACGCGGCTGCGGATGATCGGAATCGCCGCGTCGACCAGCTCCTCCATGCGGGTGCGGATGGCTTCGGCCTCCCGGGCGGAGATGCCGTCGCGCCCCTCGATTTCGCAGTAGAAGCCGCGCAGCATCGAGTGGCGGATGTAGAACTTGTGTTCGGGATAGAGCTCGCGGACGGCCCGCTGGAGGATGAACGACGCCGTGCGTTCGTAGACGCGGATGCCTTCGAAGTGTGTGGCGTCGATATAACGCACCGTGATCGGGGTGTATACCTTGTAGTTCAGTTCCTTGATGCGGTTGTTGACGTAGGCCGCCAGGTAGGGGTGCGGTCCCTTGGGCAGGTATTGCCGCTGGATGTCGAGCAGCGACGTTCCCATTTCGACCTCGATCGTGCGGTCGAGGTTCTCGCAGATGACTTGGATAAGATCTCTCATGAGGTATGGGGCAAAAGGTGCGTAAAGATACGAATAAGCGAGGGCAATGTCAAATTTATTTGAACATTGTCGAGCGCGAGTATCTAAGGCGCAGCCAAAGATACGAATAAGGTGAGAGAAAAAGAAAAAACAACTGTTTTTCTTTTTCCGAACCGCAGTATCTAAGACGAAGTCAAGGATACGAATAAGCCGGGAGCGATGCAAATTTATTTGCGGTTGCCGGGGCGGAAGTAGCTGAGACGCAGCCGACGGTAACGATAATTATTTGTGTCGGCAAGCGTGCCCGTTCCCGGGCGGTCAGCTTTCCGCAGGCAGCCGGATTTCGAGCAGCACCGGCAGATGATCCGATGCGCGGGCGGCGTCGCCCGCCTCGAAACGGTGCAGGACGCGCGCGCCGGCCGTTTCGCACGAGACGCCGTTGTCGAGTTGCAGGATGTAGTCGATGCACTTTTTCGGATCGTGCGAGGGGTAGGTGCCCCCGTCGGTGGGCGTCAGTACCGTCCAGGCCTCCTGCAACGCGCGGAGCGTTCCGGAGTCGGGGAGGGCGTTCAGGTCGCCGCCCAGAAAGACGGGTTTGGACGCCTCGGCGTAGCGTTCGCGCATCACGCGGTTGATGACGGCGACCTGATCGCGCTGCGCTGCGGCCGACGTATGGTCGAGGTGGGTGGTGGCGATCACGTACCGCGCCAGTTCGACGACCGTCAGCACGCGCGGCTCCGCACCTTCTCCCCGCGGCAGGGCGACGGTGAAATGATCGAGGATGCGCTCGCGGGTCATGACGCCGACGCCGTAGCTTCCGCCCCGATAGGGCATGGCGCGGCCGAAGCGGTAGTCCCAGCCGCCCATGGCCCGGGCGATGCGTTCGAGTTGGAAAACGCCGCCCGTGCGGG
>OLNO01002869.1_pt1 | contig 11058 bp, 10 predicted proteins | sample 1672861 | NCBI WGS metagenome assembly OLNO01 (sample SAMEA3136731, study PRJEB25190) | human gut metagenome | reverse complement strand
AGATCCTACTAAGCCCGGTGAAACAGAAGATCCTGCTGAGCCCGGTGAATCTTCACATTAGTCATCGTCACCTCAAAGAAGCGTGATATGACGCTTAAAGGATTAAAATGCCTGAAGATGTTTGATTACTTTGATTTAATTGTTTCATCTGACGATATTCTTCATCCAAAACCACATCCTGAACCGATTGAAACAGTTTTAAAATATTATCATTTAAATCGAGATGAATGTTTGATGGTTGGCGATAATTCACATGATATTGAATGTGCGAACCACGCAGGAGTTAAAAGTGTTGCAGTTGGGTGGGCGATGCGAGGTGCAGATTATTTGAAAACCTATAATCCTACTTATATAATAAATGAAGCAAAAGACTTACTAAATGTTGTGAAAAAGGAAGGTGTTTAGAATGGAAAAGATTTATGATTTAGCGATTATCGGCGCTGGTCCTGCAGGAATGACAGCAGCTATTTATGCAGCTCGTGCTAGTTTATCTGTTGTGATGATTGAACGTGGAGCACCAGGTGGCCAAATGGTGAATACATTTGAGATTGAAAACTATACAGGATTTGAAAAAATTTCGGGTCCAGATTTATCGATGAAAATGTTTGAACATGCTCAAGCGGCAGGGGCAGAATATGCATATGGAAATGTAGAAAATGTTACAGTTGCTGAGGACGGAACAAAAATTATTGATTGTGGTGACCATACAGTTCGTGCGAAAACAATTATCGTTGCAACAGGAACAAAACATCGCTTATTAAATGTCCCAGGTGAAAGTGAGTTATCTGGACGTGGAATTTCTTGGTGTGCTGTCTGTGATGGAGCATTCTTCCGTGGGAAAAAAGTTGTTGTGATTGGTGGGGGAGATTCGGCTGTTGAAGAAGCTATTTATTTAGCTGGATTAGTAGAGAAGGTAACAGTTATCCACCGTCGTGATGAATTACGTGCTCAAAAAATCTTACAAGAGCGTGCTTTTGCTGATGATAAGATTGAATTTGTTTGGGATTCAGTTGTTGAGTCATTTGAAGAAACGAATGGGAAATTAGGAGCAGTAAAAGTTAAGAATGTTAAAACAGATGAAGTTTCTGATATTGAAGCAGAGGGTGCCTTCATTTATATTGGATTAGATCCAATTACAGATATGATTAAAGAATTAGAAGTAACAGATGAGGCTGGATATATCACAGTTGATCATGCAATGATGACGCCTGTTCCTGGAGTATTTGCAGCGGGAGATGTTATTAGTAAAGAACTTCGCCAAGTAGTAACTGCTGTTAATGACGGTGCAATTGCAGCTCAGTCTGCTTTCAAATATATTGAAACAAATCTTCGATAGTAATTAGAGATTATTAATAACTAACAAACACATCGCAAAATTAAATGTATCCTTTATATTAAGAAATTAATAAAAGTAATAAAAAGAAAACTTATAATCACTATTCATTTGATTACTAAGTTTTCTTTTTTATTTTTTGATAAAGAGGAGTGATAAAGTGGAATTTGTATTGGATGCATTCATCGATGCGCTAAAAATATGGCCGTTATTGGTTATAGTTTATGTTGTTTTTGAATTTATGGGAAATCAACGAACAACGTATTTAAAAAATCATCGTCTTGGTCCGGTACTTGGAGCTATTGGTGGATGTATTCCTCAATGTGGGGCTTCAGTAGCCGCTTCAAGTTTATATGCAGCTGGGAGCATTACGCTTGGAACGTTATTATCCGTTTTTATTTCAACTTCTGATGAGGCCATTCCGCTAATGTTAACGTATCGGGATCAAGGGGCGTTTATTATTTTATTGTTAGTGGTAAAGATTATTTATGCTATTTTGATTGGTAGCTTTGTGGATAAAGTTTTTGATGTCAAACCGAAGAGAAATACGTATAGCTTATTAAAGTGTTCAAAGGCATGTGATTGTCATGAATCTAATATAGTTATGAGTGCGATCCGTCGTTCATTAAAAGTAGTTGTCTTTTTATTTATTATGACTTGTTTGATGAATGTAGTTATTTGGGTTATTGGAGAGAATGTGCTTGAGCAGTGGTTGTTGAGAGCATATAAATGGCAACCTTTTATTTCAGCAGCTATTGGTTTAGTTCCTAATTGTGTTTCATCTATCTTGATTACGCAGCTTTACCTTGAAGGGATGATTAGTTTTGGAGCAGTTGTCGCGGGACTCTGTACAGGGGCAGGAGCAGGTTTATTAGTTTTATTTAAGGAAAATAGACCGATCTCGGAAAATTTAAAGATTGTTTGCGTGTTATACGTATTGAGTGTGGTTATTGGAGTGATATTAAATTGTTTAGTGATATTGAGTTAAAAGAATAATCATTGTATTAATTTTAACATATAATGTATAGTTGTTTTAGTATGATTATTTTTCTAATCACATGTAAATAGTACAGAGAAGTATACCATTCACTTGAGTCCACTATCATTTTTTCTATTTTCTTATTTATATGTTATAATATTCATAATGAAAGAGGGTGAAACGATGCGTGTAGCAAATAGTTTATTATTGAAAGATGATAAGATACTTCTTTTATTTAAACAAAGTCGACAAAAGTGGTTTTTACCAGGTGGAAAAGCTGAGTTTAGTGAAAATGTGCTTCAGACAGGTTGCCGTGAATTTTTTGAAGAGACAGGATTAAAGTTACAGAATGTGGAGCTAGGGGCTGTGACAACAGTTGTTGTTGAAGAAGAATCTAATCAAAAAGAATGGATGTTGTATACGATTAAAGGAACAGATGCAACTGGCGTGTTGAATAAGGTAAATCGTGAGGGAACGTTAGAGTGGCACGATATTGATAAAATTGATGAGTTACCGATGTTTGAAGGTGATCGTTTCATTATTAAGCATTTAATTAGTCATAATGGGCCGATGGTATCAACACAATTTTACACACCTTCGTATGATTTAATTAAAATTATATCAAGTTATGATGTTACGGTAGAAGCAGCGATTTAAATATTTTCAATAGAGGAAAGGGTATATCTAGATGAAAAAGATTAATTTATTAATTGTAACTGGAATGAGTGGCGCTGGAAAAAGTGTTGTATTAAATAGTCTAGAAGATGTTGGATATCATTGTATTGATAATTTTCCACCTAAATTGTTACCTAAGTTAACTGATTTGATTATGGGAACAAGTGAGCATGATGTTAATTTAGCTGTGGTTATTGATTTAAGATCATTAGATTTTGATTCCATTGATGAGATGTTATACTTTTTACAAGATAGTCATTTTGTTAATGTTCATGTTTTATATTTAGATGCTGATGATGCAACTTTAGTCAAGCGTTATAAAGAAACAAGACGCACACACCCATTATCACGTGATACAAATTTATTAGATGGTATTCATACTGAACGAGAATTATTAAAGCCGATCTTAGATATTTCAGATTTCAAGATTGATACAACAGGAGTAGCAGCTAAAGATTTAAAACAACAAATTATTACAAAGTATGGAAATATTGATAATGATTATTTCAGTGTGACTTTCATGTCATTTGGATTTAAACACGGAACACCAATTGACACGGATATTATGTTCGATGTTCGATTCTTACCGAATCCATTTTATATTGAATCAATGCGTCCACAAACAGGGTTAGATGAAAGTGTTTATGAATATGTTATGAGCTTTGAGGAAACAACGACGTTTTTAGCCAAGCTAATTGATTTGTTACAATTTTTAATTCCTAAGTATAAAGCTGAAGGGAAGTCGCAAGTGATTATTGGAATAGGATGTACAGGAGGACAACATCGTTCGGTAGCAATTGCGGAATATTTATCACATGCATTTGAAAATGATTATAAAACAAATGCAACACACCGCGATATTCACCGTGCGCATAAAAAGTAGGGGGAATAAGTATGGCAGAATATGATTTAAAAGTAGCGGTCATTGGTGGAGGAACCGGTTTATCAACTATTTTAAGAGGATTAAAAAGATACCCTATCGATATAACCGCAATTGTAACAGTAGCGGATGATGGAGGAAGTTCGGGTAGTTTAAGAACTGATTTTGATGTTCCCCCCCCAGGAGATATTCGAAATGTTTTAGTTGCTTTATCTGAAGTTGAACCGCTTGTACAAGAGTTATTTCAGTATCGTTTTACGGGAGAGACAGATTTAGCAGGGCATCCAACTGGAAACCTATTAATTGCAGCGATGACGAATATTACAGGAGATTTTGCTTCGGCTATTCAAAAATTAAGTGAGGTTTTAAAAGTTAGAGGGCGTGTGTTACCAGTATGTAACACTCCATTGTGCTTGTGTGCCGAGTATGATGATGGTACAATCATTCAAGGCGAATCGCTCATTCCTACAATCGAAAAAAAAATTAAACGCGTTTATTATACAAAAGAAGATGCAAGAGCTCTTGATGAGGCTGTGGAGGCTATTATGGAAGCCGATTTAGTCTTATTAGGACCAGGAAGTTTATATACGAGTATTATTCCAAACTTGTTACTAGTTGAAATTTCGGAAGCACTTGTAAAAACATCCGCAGAATGCGTGTATTGTTGTAATATCATGACTCAGCCTGGAGAAACGACAGGATATAGTGCATCTGATCATGTGCTTGCACTTCATGAGCATGCAGGACATGCATTTATTGATAAAATCATTGTGAATGATGAAGAAATTGATGATGAAACTTATGAGCGTTATTGTGATCAACATTCTGATGTCGTTTTAATAGATGAAAAAAAATTACATAAAATGAATATTGAAGTTATTAAAAGTCGTTTAGTTTCTTACAATAATGTAGGTGAAGTTCGTCATAATACGAAAAAAGTAGCAGCGACTATCTTTTCGTTATTATTAGATATAGAGGAAAAAAGGGAGGGGTGATACAATGTCATTCGCTTCTGAAACGAAAAAAGAATTAGTTCAAATCCAGTCAGACGATTGTTGTGCGAAAGCAGAATTATCAGCCCTTATTCGAATGAATGGAGTTATTTCATTATCAAATAAAGGTTTAGTTCTTGATTTCGCAACAGAAAATGCAGCTATTGCACGTCGAACGTTACAATTAATTAAGCAATTATTTGATACTGAGGTTGACTTATTATCGAGAAAGAAGATGCAACTTAAGAAGAATAATGTTTATATTATTCGCATTAAGAAAAATGCTCGTGACATTGCAACTGAATTAGGAATTATGTCTGATACGGGATTTGTTTTAGGCATTGCTAAAAATTTAATTGAGTATGATTGTTGTAAGCGAGCGTATATGCGTGGAGCTTTTTTAGCAGGTGGTTCTGTTAATAATCCTGAAACGTCTTCATACCATTTTGAAATTTTTACACTAGATGAAGAGCATGCAGAGGATTTGAAAGACTTGTTAAATGTGTTTGATTTGAATGCGCGTGTGTTGCAACGTAAAAAAGGATACATCACTTATATTAAAGAAGCAGAAAAAATTAGTGATTTCTTACGTGCAATTGAAGCGTATAATGCAGTGTTAAACTTTGAAGATGTTCGAATTTTTAGAGATATTCGTAATTCAGAGAATCGTCTCAATAATTGTGAAATTGCGAATGAAACTAAAACCATTGCAGCTGCTCAGCGTCAAATTGATAATATTGAACTAATTGACCTTGTTTATGGAATAAATTCGTTACCAGAACGTTTGCAGTATGTCGCCAATTTGCGATTAGAGTTTCCTGAGGAAAACTTAAGTTATTTGAGTGAAATTGCTACGGAACGCGGGATGAAGTTGACTAAGTCAGGGATCAATCACCGTATGCGTAAATTATCAGAAATGGCTGAGGAAATTCGTGAAAATCAACAAAAACGTTCAGAAGAAAATTAAAACTAAAGCGAGATGATTCTTATTAATCGTTTCAACTTAGAAACAGAAGATTAAGCCTTATTTGTAATATTTAATTATGGATAAGGTTTTTATTATATACAATGATAACTGCATATAATAATATAATTCGCTCATACTAAAGATGATTTTGCACAAAAATAACAACCGCTTACATTAGTGATAATCTTGTACTTGTGAATTAAAGTTTAGTATACTATAAATTAGATAAGATGAAGGAGGTAACATTATGACTAAAAAACCTGTAGCATTAATTATTTTAGACGGTTTTGGTTTACGCGATGAAACAGCTGGAAATGCAGTTAAAGCAGCTAAAATGCCAAACTTAGATCGTTTATTCAATACATACCCTCATAATACATTAGAGGCGTCTGGATTAGGTGTTGGATTACCAGAAGGACAAATGGGTAACTCAGAAGTAGGTCACTTAAACTTAGGTGCTGGACGTATTGTTTATCAATCATTAACTCGCATTAACTTAGCAGTTAAAAACGGTGAGTTAAAGAATGATCCAGTTATCGCTGAAGGATGCAAGCATGCATTAGAAAATGATAAAAAAGTTCACGTGATGGGATTATTATCTCCAGGTGGAATTCATTCTCACAATGAACATATCTATGCATTAGTTGAAGCTGCAAAAGCTCAAGGTGCAAAAGAAGTTTATGTACATGCATTCTTAGATGGGCGTGACACTGCTCCAAAATCAGCTTTAGAATACGTAGAAGCTTTAGAAGCTAAATTAGCTGAAATCGGAATTGGAAAAGTAGCAACTGTTTCAGGACGTTACTATTCAATGGACCGCGATAAAAACTATGATCGTACTCAATTAGCTTACGATGCAATGACTCAAGGAACAGGTGAAAAATTCGAATCAGCTAAAGCTGGTGTGGAAGCTTCTTACAAAAACGATATCTTAGATGAATTCGTTGTTCCATTCGTTGTTGATGCAAATGGATTAATTCAAGATGGAGATACAGTAATCTTCGCTAACTTCCGTCCTGACCGTGCACAACAAATCGCAATCGCTTTATCAAATCCAGAAAACGTAGCGAACTATGCTAAAGAAGGTAAGCCAGCATTAGATCCATCTAAAGGACCTAAAGATGTTTACTTCATCTCAATGATGTCTTATGGAGATGCTGTTAAAGGACCAGTTGTCTTCGGATTACAAGATTTAGCTAACACTTACGGAGAAGTTATCTCAGCAAACGGATTAAAACAATTACGTATCGCTGAAACTGAAAAATACGCTCACGTAACATTCTTCTTCGACGGTGGAGTAGATAAAGAAATCGAAGGAGCAACTCGTGTATTAATTAACTCGCCAAAAGTTGCAACTTATGATTTAAAACCTGAAATGTCAGCTTACGAAGTAGCAGACGCTTGTGTTGCTGAAATCAACAAAGATATTCATGATACAATCATTTTAAACTTTGCTAACCCAGACATGGTTGGACACACTGGAGTATTCGATGCAACAGTTAAAGCATTAGAAGCTGTAGATGAGTGTTTAGGTAAAGTAGTAGATGCAATCATCGCTAAAGGTGGAGTTGCAATCATCACTGCTGACCATGGAAACGCTGAAAAATTAGAAGATGAAAATGGTGGAGCTTACACAGCTCATACATCTAATCCTGTTCCAGTAATCGTAACTAAAGAAGGAATCGAATTACGCGACGGTGGAAACTTAGGAGATTTAGCTCCTACAATGTTACAGTTATTAGGTGTAGAACAACCAGTTGAAATGACAGGAAAATCAATTATTAAATAATTGATTTAATAAGTTATAAAAGGACGTTGCTAATGAGCAGCGTCCTTTTTAATTTATCCTGTGTTTTAGACAAATGTTGATATTTAAAAACATTGATATTAACTACTGTATCTTGTAGTTATCGAACAATGATGTAAGTAAATTAGTATGTTTTAAAGAAATATCAACACTCTTTTAAAACAGAACCTTAATTTGTAATTTTTTTAAAAATAAGGCCTTTTATTGTTAGTATATATTTATCACTCATCTGAGTTATTATAGTGATTAATCATTTTCATTTTTTAATTTGGAAAGGGGATAAAGCTCTTTAAAGATTTATAAGACTTCATCCGTAACCAATCTCTTTATAAAAAAGTTCTTCTTTACGAACCTCTCCATCAAACTAATCGTAGAGGACTTCTAAATCGTTTAAGTCTTTATAAGTAATAATATTAGCGTCGAGTTGAATCGTATCTGCAGTTGATTACCTTCATAATCAAATAAAGACTAGGTGTTAAAGACATTATACATCGTTTATAGGAGTTAAATAAGAGCCTTCCTTAATTTATTAGCTATTTTTCCTAATAAGAAAAATGTTTTTACCGATGAGATATCTAATTTAATAAGTTGTTTCTTTCATTATGCTAGCACTTTAAATGATTTAATCTTAATCTTTTGATTTAAGAGAGCCAGTTATTTTAAGTTAAAGTAGTATTTTTATTTTAAAAATAGGTAAAATGTGTTAAAATGTAATTGTAAAAAGCCAAGTTAGTTTAGTGGTAAAATAACGCAATGGTAATGCGTCGTCGCGAGTTCGATTCTCGCACTCGTCACCATTTTAGAATAATTGAGTCCAGCGTATGCTGGATTTTTTTATTTTTTTAATTTGAAGCATAAAAGTTGCTTATTTAGTTCATATTATTCACGGCATATAAATAAAACATTCGTTTTCATAATCACTGATGTGAACGTTATTTGGAATAGATTAGATTGGTTTAATTTATAAAAAAATAGCGTTTACAAATTAAAAATGTCTTTAATATGCAAAAAAATGTATTATAATAAGAAGTGTGAAAATTTTAGAAAAGAAGGAGATGTCATACATGCCTTATATTGTTGATGTATATGCTCGCGAAGTATTAGATTCTCGCGGAAATCCTACTGTTGAAGTAGAAGTAACAACTGAAAGTGGATCATTCGGACGTGCTTTAGTACCATCTGGAGCTTCTACAGGAATCTACGAAGCAGTTGAATTACGTGATGGAGATAAATCTCGTTACTTAGGAAAAGGTGTTTTAAACGCTGTTAAAAACGTTAACGACATCATCGCTCCTGAATTAGTTGGTATGGATGTTACTGACCAATGTGGAATCGACCGTTTAATGATCGCATTAGATGGAACTAAAAACATGTCCAGCACACACGGACTGCCGGCTATACCGTTTCCAGAATCTCGTCAATCCACTCCTTAGGTGTATCTATGGCAGTTGCTCATGCTGCTGCTGATTTCGTTGGATTACCATTATACCGTTACTTAGGTGGATTCAACTCTAAAGAATTACCAACTCCAATGATGAACATCATCAACGGTGGAGAGCACGCTGACAACAACATCGACTTCCAAGAGTTCATGATCATGCCAGTTGGAGCTCCAACATTCAAAGAAGCTATCCGTATGGGAGCTGAAGTATTCCATGCATTAAAATCAGTATTACACGGTATGGGATTAAACACTGCAGTTGGTGATGAGGGTGGATTCGCTCCAAACTTAGAATCAAATGAAGCTGCTATCAAAGTTATCTTAGAAGCTATCGAAAAAGCTGGATATGTTCCAGGTAAAGACGTTATGATCGCTATGGACGTTGCTTCTTCTGAGTTCTACAAAGATGGAAAATACGTTTTAGCTGGTGAAGGTGGAAAAGTATTCACATCTGAAGAATTATGTGACTTCTACGCTGAATTATGCGAAAAATATCCAATCATCTCAATCGAAGACGGTTTAGACCAAGACGACTGGGCTGGATGGGATTACTTAACTAAGAAAATCGGAGATAAAGTGCAATTAGTTGGAGACGATTTCTTCGTAACTAACACTGAGCGTTTAGCTGAAGGTATCGAGAAAAACGTTGCAAACTCTATCTTAATCAAAGTTAACCAAATCGGTACATTAACTGAAACTTTCGAAGCTATTGAAATGGCTAAGAAAGCTGGATACACTGCAGTTGTATCTCACCGTTCTGGAGAAACTGAAGATGCTACAATCGCTGACATCGCAGTTGCTACAAACGCTGGACAAATTAAAACAGGTTCTATGTCTCGTACAGACCGTATTGCAAAATACAACCAATTATTACGTATCGAAGACGAATTAGGACAACAAGCTGTTTACAACGGAGTTAAATCATTCTACAACTTAAAAAAATAATTTAATTATTTTTTAAGAGAATGACTCTATCAAAACCTCTCTTCCTCCGACGAAGAGAGGTTTTTTTATGTATAAAAGTATCTTATTGTCTTAGATAATAGGTAATTATTTTTGGAAAGTATAAAAAATTGACTGCTATTATTATCGATCTGTATGATGGATGTCTTAGTACCGGAGTTTTTGATAGCTAAGGTTAATCCTAGAAATGCGACATAGATTTCACCTCATAGATATATATGAAGTTCTATCTTAAAATATATTCTTATTTTTTATCCAAAATAATACAATTATATTTAGAGTATGATAAACTAGTCATAGTTAAAACAAGGGGGAGTCTGATGAAACCATCACATGAATCTTTAAATTATAAATGGATTAATTATTTAATTATTTTGATTGGTGTACTAGTCGTTATCCATATTATTAAATTAATTTTCCCAATTCTTAAACCTGTTTTTTCAATGTTGAATATGATTATTTGCCCATTTTTAATTGTAATTTGTTTTGCCTATCTATTAAATCCACTCGTTGATTTCTTTTGCCGGTTAAAAATTAAACGTTCTTATTCGATCTTGATTACATTTATTTCAATTATTGGTGCAATTATCTATGCTATTTTTAGTCTCATTCCTTATTTAGTGGTTAACACTCAAGAGGTGATGAATCGAATTCCAGCATTAATGGAAAAGGTTCAGACATTACTTGATACGTGGCAATTTGATTATATGAATCTTTATGAGTACGATTTTAGCAAACTCTTTTCTCAAAACTCTCAATTATTTGAAATTTTTTCTAAGGTCTTAAATCAGATGGGGAATTGGATATCTTCATTTAGTAGTAGTTTTACCTTAGTACTAGGAATGATTTTTTTAGTTCCAGTTGTTTTATATTATATTTTAAAGAATTTTTATGAGATTCGAGATCAGATTAAGATTTTTTTAATTAAGCAGAAATGGAATAAAGTTTTTGAAGTATTAAAAGAATCAGAAGAAGTAGTTAAAGGCTATGTTTCTGGGACATTGTTAGTTTCATTAGCCTT
>OLNO01002865.1_pt1 | contig 11072 bp, 8 predicted proteins | sample 1672861 | NCBI WGS metagenome assembly OLNO01 (sample SAMEA3136731, study PRJEB25190) | human gut metagenome | reverse complement strand
AAAAAAGAAAAAACCCCGGCCCGCTCGGCGGGCCGGGAAAAGAAGTGGGGATTCAGCGCTCCAGGGCGGTCCGCATGGAGGACAGGGCCCCGGTCCGCCCCAGGGCGGCAACCAGGATGCCGGCCAGAATGGCGCCGGCCACAGTGGAGATGAGGAAGGGGACGATGTAGGCGTAGAAAGCCACCGTGGCGGCGTCTGCACCGGTAAACAGGATGGCCACGGGATAGGCGGCCAGGCCGCCGATGATGCCGGTGCCGAAGACCTCCCCCACCAGGGTGGCGGGGAGGTTCCGTGTCTTCCAGAACACCAGTCCACACAGCAGGGCGCCGCACATGCTGCCTGGGAAGGCCATGATCGTGCCAAGCCCCAGCAGGTTTCGGATCAGGCTGGCGCCGAAAGCCACCCCGACTCCGTACCAGGGGCCCAGCAGGACAGCGCACAGGACGTTGACCATATGCTGGATGGGGGCGCACTTGCTGGCCAGGACGGGGAAAGTGAACAGGCTGCCCACCACCGCCACGGCGCACAGAATGCCGGCAATGGCCAGCTTTTTGGTGTTGCTCTGATTCATGGGAAAGTGCTCCTTTCAAAATGGATGGGGAAACACACAAAAGCAGACAGCGTCTCCCCTTTTTCCGGCCCCGAGGGGCCACAAATCGGGTCCCGGAAGGACAGACAGGGTCCTCCCTGGGTTCGGTCGGGGCTTACTGGCCCCCTCTCACGCCGGAACACGGCTTCCCATCGCTGCTGTATGCGGCCCGGGCACAGGGCGCTCCCCCTCTGCCCGCTCCCGGCCAGGCCGGGGCGCCGATGTGTCTCCTCACGCTCCCTTCGGAAAGGATCAAAAAACGGGGTGCCCGGTGGGCACCCCGTCTGGTCACGGCCAGCATGACTCCCTACGGTGGCATGACCCACATCAGGTGAAGGGTCGAAGCGCTCAGCTTCCTCTCAGCCCGCTGCCGCAGGCTCCCCTGTCTTTTGCAACTGTATTATGGGCCCGGAGGCCCGGTTTGTCAAGAAAAATTTTCGGACCCTGGCGCGGCGGACCCTGGAGGGAAGGAGAAGGCCGTCTGTCAGACCTCCCGCTGTCCCTCTAGGATCTCCATGAACTCCCGCCCGGTAATGGTCTCGTGCTCATAGAGGTACTGGGCCAGCTGGTGGAGCTTTTCCTCGTTGGTTTTCAGCAGGTCCATGGCCTTCTGGTACTGGGTGTCCACCATCTCCGTCACCTTCCGGTCGATGCGGGCCTGGGTCTCCGGGGAGCAGGCCAGGGCAGCATCCCCGCCCAGGTACTGGTTGCTCACCGTCTCAAAGGCCACGAAGCCGAACTCGTCGCTCATACCGAAGCGGGAGATCATGGACCGGGCCAGCTTGGTGGCCTGCTCGATGTCGTTGGAGGCCCCGGTGGTGATGGAGTGGAAGACCAGCTCTTCGGCGGCCCGGCCGCCGGTGTAGGTGGCGATCTTGTTCAGCAGCTCATCCTTAGACATGAGGAAATGGTCACCGTCGTCCACCTGGAGGGTATAGCCCAGCGCGCCGGAGGTGCGGGGGATGATGGTGATCTTCTGCACCGGGGCGGAGTGGGTCTGGAGGGCGGCTACCAGGGCGTGGCCCGTCTCGTGGTAGGCCACGATCTTCTTCTCCTGGTCGGAGAGCACCCGGCTCTTCTTCTGGTATCCTGCGATGACCACCTCCACGCTCTCCTGCAAGTCCTCCTGAGTGGCGTAGGGGCGGCCTGCCCGCACCGCCCTCAGAGCGGCCTCGTTGACGATGTTGGCCAGCTCTGCGCCGGAGGCCCCGGCAGCGGTCTTGGCAATGGGTTCGAAGTCCACGTCCTCCGCCAGACGGATCTGCTTGGCGTGGACCTTCAGGATATCGATGCGGCCCTGAAGGTCGGGCAGCTCCACCGGGATGCGCCGGTCGAACCGGCCGGGGCGCAGCAGGGCGGGGTCCAGGCTGTCTGGGCGGTTGGTGGCGGCCAGCACCACCACGCCCTTGGAGCCGTCAAAGCCGTCCATCTCGGTGAGCAGCTGGTTCAGGGTCTGCTCCCGCTCGTCATTGCCGCCGATCTGGCCGTCCCGCTTCTTGCCGATGGTGTCGATCTCGTCGATGAACACGATGCAGGGGGCCTTGTCATTGGCCTGCTTGAACAGGTCCCGCACCTTGGCGGCACCCCGGCCCACGAACATCTCCACGAACTCGCTGCCGGCAATGGAGAAGAAGGGCACGTTGGCCTCGCCGGCTACCGCCTTGGCCAGCAGGGTCTTGCCGGTGCCCGGAGGGCCTACCAGCAGGGCGCCTTTGGGCAGCTTGGCGCCGATCTGGCGGTACTTCTCCGGGTCGTGGAGGAAGTCCACGATCTCGCTGAGCAGTTCCTTGGCCTCGTCCTCGCCGGCCACGTCGGCAAAGCGGATTCCAGTGGATGAGGGGACATACATCTTGGCATTAGAGCCGCCGCCCATGCCGAACATCATGCCGTCGCCGCCCATGGATTTTTTCATCCGTCTGTTGATGAACCAGCCGATGAGCAGGAAGGGGAGCAGGGGCAGGACCCAGCCCACCAGGATGGAGGTGAGCAGGCCGGGCTGGGTGTCGATCTCCTGGAACTGGGCCCCATTCTCATAGAGGCGCTGGGTCCGGTCAGGGTCGTTGGTGGCGGTGGTGCGGTAGACCTTCTCGTTGGTCTTGTCGGTAAAGGTGATCTCATCCCCCTCGATTTGGACCTGGCCCACATTCTGCTCATAGGTCATGGACATGAACTGATCGTAAGTCACATCCTGGACCGGGGTCTCCAGCATGGCGGGGAACAGGGTCAAGTTCAGCACCATCAGAATGAGCAGAGCCACCAGGTAGTAATAGACCAGAGGCTTTTTAGAGGGCTGCTTCACTTCTTTCATAGCGGTTTCCCATCCTTTTTCATCAAAATGTGTGGAATCGAATCGGACTGGCTGAGTACGGTGCGCACATTGTGCTCTATCTTCTGAGCGATCTTCTCCATCTGCTGCTGTTCCTCCAGGGTGACATCCTGGAGCAGCAGACAGAAGAACGCCTCTCCTGCCCGACGGACCTCTTCGCTGAAAGGCCGGGCAGGGGACAGGAGTCGGAGATGCTGGATCCGCCGGTCCCGGGGGTCGGGCAGCGCCTCCAGCCATCCCAGACGCACCAGACCCTCCGCCGCCCGGGAGACGGCGGATTTTTTCAGCAGCTGAGTCTCGCAGATGTCCCGGGCGGTGTCCAGGGTTTTATCACAGGAGAGCAGGAACATCACCTCTGCCTCGGTGCGGGAGAGGGACCACTCCTGAGCCAGCTCGTCCAGCATCCGGCAGTAGAGGCGGCGGAAGGGCTGGCCGGTCAGGGCGGTCTCCAAGGGGGAGAGCATAGGCACACCTCCGATAGTTCAAAAAGAAACTGTTCTGATGGGAACAGTATAGACCGGGGCGGGGGCGGCAGGGTGAATGGAGTGTAAAAAATATTTGTATAAATTATGAATTCTCCAGGCGGGACTTGCCCTTGAAAAGAGGGGAAAAGTCGGCTACAATTAGGTCCAGTGTGAGAGATCATTATCGTGAGGAAGTGAGACCTGTGTCAGAACACAGTGGATCGGGGGAGCGGACCCTGTATGACCTGACCCCCGGAGAGAGCGGGATGATCCTGTCGGTGGGCAACCAGTCCGGGGCGGTGAAGCGCCGCCTGGTGGACATGGGGCTGACTCCCGGGACTGTGGTGAAGGTGACCAAGATCGCCCCTCTGGGCGACCCCCTGGAAGTGAGCCTGCGGGGGTATGAGATGTCCCTGCGCCGGGCGGACGCGGCCCAGATCCGGATGGGACAGCCCAGGAGGACGGAGCGGGGCGGGACCGCCCGGGGTGCCATGACCCGGCACGTGACCGACCCGGAGACCGCCCGCCGCCAATTGCGGGACCACGAGCACGAGCTCCAGGAGCACGGGGGGAGCTATGACCCCACTGCCCACGACACCCGGCCCATGCGGGTGGCTTTGGCGGGCAACCCCAACTGCGGCAAGACCACCCTCTTCAACGCCTTGACCGGCTCGAACCAGTATGTGGGCAACTGGCCCGGAGTGACGGTGGAGAAGAAGGAGGGCACCGCCCGTCTGGGCGACAAGACCCTGACCATCGTGGACCTGCCGGGCATCTACTCCCTGTCTCCCTACTCCATGGAGGAGATCGTCGCCCGGGATTTCATCATCGGGGAGGCCCCTGACTGCATCATCGACATCGTGGATGCCACCAACCTGGAGCGCAACCTGTACCTTACCGTCCAGCTGCTGGAGCTGGAGCGGCCCACGGTGCTGGCCCTGAACTTTATGGACGAGGTGGCCAAACGGGGGGACCAGATCGATGTGGAGCGGCTGTCCAAGGAGCTGGGCATCCCAGTGGTCCCCATCACCGCCCGCACCGGGGAGGGGCTGGAGGAACTGCTCCACACCGCCCACCGGCAGATGCACCTGGGCTGCACCGTAGAGCCCGACGACCTGTATGACGCCTTTACCCACGACATCCACCACCGGATGGGGGAGCTGCTCCACGACTACGCCTATGCCGCCGGCCTGCCCGCCCACTGGGCCTCCATCAAGCTGCTGGAGGGGGACGAGCTGGTGGAGCGGGCACTGGCCCTGCCTGAGCCGGTGCAGGAGCAGCTGGACCGGGTGGTGGCGGAATACGAAAGCGCCAGTGACCTGGGTGACCGGGAGACCCTGGTGGCGGACAGCCGCTACCAGTACATCGAGCGGGTGGTAGCCGCCTCAGTGACCAAGGGGCAGAAGCCGGGGGAGCTGACCCTCAGCGAGAAGGTGGACAAGGTGGTGACGGGGAAATATCTGGCCCTGCCCCTGTTCCTGTGCGCCATGCTGGTGATGTTCGTCATCACCTTCGGCCCCTTCGGCTCCTGGCTGTCCAATCTGGTGGCGGCGGGCATCGACACATGCTCCGCCGCGCTGGAGGAGACTCTGCTGGGGGCGGGGGTGTCCCAGGTACTGGTGAGCCTGATCTGTGAGGGCATCATTGCCGGCGTGGGGGGCGTGCTCTCCTTCCTGCCCCAGATCGCTCTGCTGTTCTTCTTCCTGTCCTTTTTGGAGGACATCGGCTATATGTCCCGGGCGGCCTTCATCATGGACCGCCTGCTGCGGCGCTTCGGCCTGAGCGGGAAGGCGTTCATTCCCATGCTCATGGGCTTCGGCTGCTCGGTGCCCGCCATCATGGGTGCCCGGACCATGGAGAACGAGAAGGACCGGCGGATGACCATCCTGCTGGTGCCCTTTATGAGCTGCTCCGCCAAGCTGCCGGTGTACGGGCTGCTCTCCTCGGCTTTCTTTGGACCCTGGGCCGGGCTGGTGGTCTTCGGCCTGTATGTCATCGGCATGGCGGCGGGCATCCTGTCCGGCCTGCTGTTCAAGCATACCCTCTTCGCCGGGGAGCCCGCCCCCTTTGTGCTGGAGCTGCCCCCTTACCGCCTGCCCTCCCTGCACAACATGCTCACCCATGTGTGGCAGAAGGTGAAGGGCTTCCTCATCAAGGCGGGCACCCTGATCCTGCTGATGAGCATCCTGCTCTGGCTGCTCCAGTCCTTTGACTTCTCCCTGCATATGGTGGAGAACGAGGCGGACAGCATGCTGGGTGCCCTGGGCAGCGTCATCGCCCCCATTTTCAAGCCCCTGGGCTTCGGCTTCTGGCAGGCGGCGGTGGCTCTGCTCACCGGCCTGATCGCCAAGGAGATGGTGGTCAGCTCCCTGTCCATGTTCTACGCTTTCCCGCTCACTGCCACCGGCGCCCAGGTGGCGGCGGCCATGACGGGGTTCACCCCCCTGTCTGCCTTCTCTATGCTGGTGTTCATCCTGCTGTACGTCCCCTGCGTGGCGGCGGTGTCTACGCTGGCCAAGGAGATGAACAGCACGAAGTGGACCCTGTTTTCCATCGGGTGGCAGCTGGGGGTGGCCTATGTGGCCTCTCTGCTGGTCTACCAGGTGGGGAGCCTGTTCCTATAATTGCTCAAGGAGAAGATGCCCATGATACGACTGATCGCGCTGGACCTGGACGGGACCCTGCTGGACCCGGCGGGCCGGATCACCCAGGCGTCCAAGGATGCCATCGCCCGGGCCCGGGCGGCGGGGGTGCGGGTGGTGCTGAATACGGGACGCCCGATCCAGGAGGCGGTTTGGTTCGCCGGGGAGGCGGGCTGCGATGCGCTGCTCTCCTGCCTGGGGGGCGCCGCCGTGGTGGACGGTGTCCGGGGGGAGACCCTGCGCCGCTGGGACATGCCGGAGGAGTCGGGCCGCCGGGCGCTGGAGCTGTGCCTGGGCCGGGAGATCGAGCTGATGATCTTTGCCGGGGAGGAGATCGTGGTGGACCCCTTTTCCAAGGAATCCCTTTCCCGGACCTACCCCTTCCCCATCTTCCACTCCGCCGCCGTGGTGGCGGAGGACCCGCGGGCCTATCTGGAGGAGAGGGGGCTGCCGCTGACCAAGGTGCACGGGGACTGGAACCAGGCCCGCTACCCCCTGGAGGAACTGGGCGCGCTGCCCGGGGTGCAGCTGACTGCCTCCAATGACCACGACTTTGAGCTGGTGCCCGACCGGGTGGACAAGGGGCGGGCCATGGCCCTGATCGCGCTGCTGTACGGCGTCCCCCTGGGGGAGACCGCCGCCGTGGGGGACAGCGACAACGACCTGTCTATGCTCCGGGCGGCGGGGCTGCCCATCGCCATGGGCAATGCCCCGGCAGCGGTGCGGGAGGCGGCCCGGCGGACCGCCCCCTCCAACCAGGAGGAGGGAGTAGCCTGGGCCATCTCCCGCTGTCTGGAGGAAAATGAGTGGGAAAGGGGAGAAAAGGGATGAATTTTGATGAATTGATCCAAAAAGAAGAGAAGGCCCTGCTCCGGGATCTGAGAGAGCTGGTCCGCATCCCCAGCGTCTCGGTCCCCGGGACGGGGCGGGCCCCCTATGGGGCGGAGTGCCGGCGGGCGCTGGACTGGTTCCTGTCCAGGGCGTCGGAGATGGGCTTCCAGACCCGGGACGTGGACGGCCACTGCGGCTGGTGTGAGTACGGGGAGGGGGAGGAGATGGTGGCTGTCCTGTGCCATCTGGATGTGGTCCCCGCCGGAGACGGGTGGCACTACCCCCCCTATGACTGTACCTGGGCGGGGGGGCGGATCTACGGCCGGGGGGTCATCGACGACAAAGGGCCCGCGGCGGCGGCCCTGTACGCCCTGAAAGCGGTGCGGGACAGCGGCGCCCCCCTGCACCGCCGGGTGCGCCTGCTGGTGGGGTGCAACGAGGAGAAGGGCTCCTCCTGCATCCGCCACTATGTGGAGGCCGGCGGAGAGATCCCAGTGATGGGCTTCACCCCGGACGGCATGTACCCCATTATCAACGGGGAGAAGGGGATCGCCGTGGTGGACTTCCGTCGGGCACTGGCCCCGTCCCCCCGGTCCATCCGCTGCATTTCCGGGGGGACCGCTCACAATGTGGTGCCTGACCGGGCCCGGGCGGAGCTGAATTGGCCGGAGGAGGAGCGGTCCGCCGCCTGCGCCCTGACGCTGGACGGCGTCCGGGTGACAGAGACAGCGGAGGGACTGCTGGTGGAGGCGGAGGGCCAGAGCGCCCACGGCTCCACCCCGGAGAAGGGGGTCAACGCCATCGGCCGCCTGCTGCTGGCCCTGAAGAAGCTGGGGCTGGATGGGGACTCGGGCCAGGCTGCCGCCTTCCTGGCGGATGTCCTGGGAGAGGAGACCCGGGGCGAGGGGCTGGGCATTGCCATGTCTGACCAGATCTCCGGGGCGCTGACGGTGAACCTGGGCATCATCCGGGGCGGCGGGGAGGAGCTGTCCCTCACCCTGGACCTGCGCTGGCCCGTCACCGCCCGGTATGAGGACTTTGCCGACAGGCTCATGGGGGCCATGGAGCGGGGCGGCTTTGCCGGGGAGCGCACCGAGGGGCAGGACAGCATCTACATGCCCCCGGAGAGCCCGCTGGTCCAGGCGCTGTCCAAGGTGTACCGGGAGCAGACCGGGCAGGAGGCGGAGCTGCTCTCCACGGTGTCGCTGCTGACCAACAAGCCGGTCATCTATGCCGCCAATGTGAGCGAAAACGACTTCAAGGGCGGCATTGAGAACAACGCCTATTTCCACCAGGTGAAGGAGATTGCAGACAGCGAACACGCCGGCGTGCTGCCGATCTGCGCGGAAATCGAGGCGGAGATCGCGGGGATGGACCCGGAGGAGAAGGAGATGTTCCTTGCGGACATGGGCCTGCAGGAGTCCGGCCTGGACCGCCTCATCAACGCCTGCTATTCCCTCTTGGGATTGATTTCCTACTTGACCGCCGGGCAGCCGGAGGTGCGCGCCTGGACGATCAAGAAGGGCACGAAGGCCCCGCAGGCTGCGGGCAAAATTCACAGCGATTTCGAGCGCGGCTTCATCCGTGCCGAGGTCATTGCATTTGACGACCTGATGGCATGCGGCACCATGGCGGCCGCGAAAGAAAAAGGCCTTGTACGCAGCGAAGGCAAGGAGTATGTGATGCAGGACGGCGACATCGTTCTGTTCCGCTTCAACGTTTAATCTTCAAACAAAAATTGCAAAGCCCTCCGCTTCCGATTTTTCGGGAGGCGGAGGGCTTTTTGCAGGAATAAATCTTGTAATCTCTATTAAAAACTCAAAATCTCAAAAACCATTGATATTTCAAAGTTTTTCGCCTGTTCAATACCCGTTTTTTATATAATTTCCCTTGTTTTTTCCCTTATGGGCGAAAACAAGGGAAACTTTTTATCCTTACGCTTCCCCGACCACCTTATCAAGCAGTCTTGCGGAAGTACGCTTCGTCTCCCTTGTAGCGTGAGCGTAAATATTCATTGTGGTACTTACATCCGAGTGTCCGAGAAGCTCCTGCACATCCGTTGGCTTAGCACCGCCTGAGAGCAGATTGCTCGTATATGTGTGTCTCAGCGTGTGGAAATGGAAGCCTTCAAGACCCTCAACCGTTTTCTTTGCCTTTTGGCAAATCTGACCCACCGCCGAAGGAGACACATAAGACCCGTCAGCCTTTAAGCAGACAAAGGACAATTCCTTGTAAGCTTCGGGAACTTCCTCGCCCCTTGCAAGGGAATATACTTCGTAGTAAGTACGCCCCTGTTCCTTTACTGTCTTGCAGTAGTTCAGGCGGTAGAGTTCTCCATATCGGAAACGGTTTTTGTGCTGTTCCGTTTTAGCGGCTTTCAGGATTGCCGCCAGTGTGTCACAGAAGTCCACGGTACGGATTTTGCTTCGTTTCGTTGTTCCTACCTCTGTCTTGTGCCTTGTACCGTTGTACCGCATACTGCGGCGTACTGTTAGGCATTGCCCGTTAAGGTTGATGTCCTGCCAAGTCAAGCCACACACTTCCCCGATACGCAAGCCTGTGTAATAGGCTATCTGCACCGCCAGTAATGCAGGGTTGTTCTTCTTTTTCAGGAACTCCGTCAGCTTCAAAAATTCATCGTGAGTGATGGTCGGAACGCTTTCCGCTTCGCCCTCGCCCTCTGCGAATATATCCGTTTCCTCTTTCCTTCCCCTCAACTTCACATACTGCATCGGGTTAAAGGTTATCAGCCTTTTCGGAAAGACTGCGAAGCGGAACGCCCCTTGCAGGACTGCCGAGAACTGGAGCATATATCCCTTGCTGACAGGCTTTGAGGTTGTCCCATCGGGATTTACCCCTCCGAAGCTCATAAAGTCAATGAACGCTTGTAGATGGTCGGCGGTCACGGTCTTTAACCTGCGTTTTCCAATCGGGTGCTTCTTGATCCTTTCCGCAGCGGCGATATATGCCATAACCGTTCCGTTGCTTAAGCTTCCGGGCTTCAGTTCTTCCTCCACCCATAAATCCAAGACCTCGCCAACCGTGATGTTGTCTGCCTTGCCTACAAACTGTTTGGCTTCATAGTCCTCCATCGCCTTGCGGAGCAGGGACTCCGTTTCTGCCTTGCTCTCTGTGCCTGGGTATTCTTTCTGCACACGGTTTCCGCTTTCATCTTCGATATAGAAGCGGTAGTACCACTTTTTGCCCTTCTTTCTTACAGAACCTTTTGCCATAGATAAAATTTCTCCTTTCTATCCGTGGCAATCGGGACTGTGACATATGGTGTGCGTAAAGTAATAGTGTCACTTCTGCCGATTGTTGTCAATCGGCATTTTTACTTGTCAAGGTGCCACGGAATTTTTCTTTTCGGTCAGCCTGTCCTCGGCTGCCGTCACTATCCCGAAGAGTTCGCCCATAGATACCTTTGTGCGACCCTCATCGTAGATATGTAAAATTCCATCAAGGAAACGCTTCATATCTTCGATAGGTGTTTCCATCTCTTTGCGGTAGACCCTTTCCTCGATACTGCCAACTTCAATGGCATATCGCATTAAGGACTCTTTCAACCCCTCGTCCTCCGCCACTTTGTCAATCTCCGCCATAGCGTCTGACCAGTGATAGCAGAGTATGGAATACAGGTCTATCATCTTTCCGAGAAATGTTGTCAGGAGCTGCTGGTGCGGCTGTCCCTGTACGGCACTTGTCATGCTGTCAAGGTAATCCGAAATGTGCTGCTCGATAGCCTTCTTGCAGAGGGTATAGCTGTCGTACTCCTTGGCGTCGGATTTACCTGTCAGCCATTCCGGTGTCGTTTCCAGAGCTTCCGCAATCGGCACGATGAGGATCGATCTTTCCGGATCAACGCCGCCTGTCTCGTATCTCTGAATGGTAGATTTGTTTACGCTCAGACGGTCTCCGAGCTGGCTCATGGACAGCCGCAGTTCCGTCCTGCGTTCTCTGATTCTTTCACCGACCTGTTTTGCGGTGAAGCTGTTATCTTTTGTCATAGGCTTATTCACCTCGCTGACGTTAGTATAGCACACGTCGTTGCAGTTTGCAATAGCAATTTACGACTATTTTCATATTTTCTCCTTAATACGTTGCAAAACGAGTTGACAGGTGATAGCAGATTGCGTATACTATACTTGCCATCGTTGCAGGATGAGAACCATTGAAAGGAGAAAGAAAATATGAGCGTTGCAAAAATCGGTATGACTATT
>OLNO01002859.1_pt1 | contig 11091 bp, 10 predicted proteins | sample 1672861 | NCBI WGS metagenome assembly OLNO01 (sample SAMEA3136731, study PRJEB25190) | human gut metagenome | reverse complement strand
ATTCCTGGCTGGTAAACCGGCCGGAAAATACGATATGGCTGATGTGATCGAAGGCTGATCGTAGTTTTGTATTAATATTGAAATTCTGGCAGGCATGTATCGAAAGATATGTGCCTGTTTTTTTACATTATTTTGCATAGGAATCTGCCAGATTGTACATATTATCATTACAAGTTTAAATCCATAGTAAAGGAGAAATTAGAATGAAAAAAATACGCACAATTCTGACGGGGATCCTCCTGATCCTGACGCTGAGCATTTTTACTGCCTGCGGAAATAACAATGCACCGGCAGATGAGGCAGGAACAGCTGCAGAAGAAAACACGGCCGATACAGAGATGAATGAAAATGCGGATGATGCGAATGATAAAAAAGACAATGAAAATACAAATAATTCAAATAATAAAGTAACAGATGACGAAGGTGTGGCAGACGATGCTGCAATCGATAACGGTGATACCATGTCTGAGGGAACAGACAATGATAATGTGCCAAATAATACAGAAGATGGAAGTGTGGCGCAGGATCTTGGTGATGGTGTCCGTGATATTGGCGATGGAGTTGGCAACGCAGTAGAAGATGTCGGTGATGCGGTCGGAGATGTCATTGATGGAGATGCCGAGACACGATAACGGTTACTGTTCACCCCGTTCACAGCAACCAATGATTTGATTTATTCGTTTAGCACAATAAAGTGCTTGCATCAGATGAAAAATCATATTATCATAGCATCAGATAAACCTGATGATTTATAGTACAGGCTTCGGATTCAGGAAATCCGGGGCCTTTTTGAAAGGAAAATACAGATGAAATTTCGACCATGCATTGACATACATAATGGAAAAGTAAAACAGATCGTAGGCGGAAGCCTCAAAGATGCCGGAGATCAGGCAAGAGAGAATTTTGTGTCCGGTCAGGATGCAGCCTTTTATGCTGAGCTGTATAAAAATGCCGGATTAAAGGGCGGACATGTTATCCTTTTGAACGGAAAAGATTCAGAGTATTACGAGGCGACCAGAAATCAGGCACTTAAGGCGCTGGCAGCTTATCCGGGAGGCTTACAGATCGGCGGTGGTGTCTGTCCGGATAATGCGGAAGATTATCTGAAAGCAGGGGCAAGTCATGTAATTGTTACTTCCTACGTCTTTAAAGACGGACAGCTTTCCTGGGAAAATCTAAAAAAAATAGAAGAAATTGCAGGAAAAGAGCATCTGGTTCTGGACTTAAGCTGCCGTAAAAAAGACGATCAGTATTTTATTGTGACAGATCGTTGGCAGAAATTTACAAATGTACCGGTGACACTCGAAGTAATGGAAGAACTGGGAAATCATTGTGATGAATTCCTTGTGCATGCGGTAGATGTCGAGGGAAAGGCAAATGGAATTGAAACAGAACTGGCGGACCTGCTTTCTGACTATACACAGCGACCGGTGACTTATGCGGGAGGTGTCGGAAGCATGGAAGATCTGAAACTTCTGAAAAAGCATGGAAAAGATCGTTTGGATGTTACCGTTGGCAGCGCATTGGATCTTTTTGGAGGAACGATTCCGTTTGAAACACTGAAAAATCTGGATGATCTGCATATATGACAGGTGGAAATTCTTGACGAAAAAGTTTCCTGATTATATGATGTAGGCAGGAATATGGGTGGTGAGAACACCCACTAAATAAATGATCACAGGGAGGTATTTATCATGAGTGAAGTACTTGACAAAATCAAAAGCAGAAGAAGTATCCGTAAATACAGGAGTGATATGATTCCACAGGATAAGCTGGAGAAGATCATCGAAGCAGGAACTTATGCGGCAACAGGAATGGGAAAACAGTCTCCGATCATCATTGCTGTAACGAACAAAGAACTTCGTGATAAGCTTTCTGCAATGAATGCAAAGATTATGGGTGTTGAAAATATGGATCCATTTTATGGAGCACCGGTTGTTCTGATCGTGCTGGCTGATAAGAGCAGACCAACATGTGTCTATGACGGAAGTCTTGTTATGGGAAATCTGATGCTGGAAGCAGAAGAGCAGGGAATCGGAAGCTGCTGGATCCACAGAGCAAAAGAAGAATTTGAAAGTGAAGAAGGAAAAGAAATCCTGAAATCCCTTGGAATCGAAGGTGATTATGAAGGGATCGGACACTGCATTCTGGGTTATGCGGACGGTCCGGCACCGAAGGCTGCACCAAGAAAAGATTCCTATGTATATCATATAGATTAAACGTAGTAATAATATTGCTTAAATAATGGGTTGGTGGGGAAATTTCCCCACTGACCATTTTTTGTCCATTGAAAATAGAAAGTTTATCTGAATATAATGTAGAAAGATAAAAAAATATTGCCAGAGATGGAGGAAATACCAATGAACAAGATTAAACATGCAGCAGCTAAGAAGGTTTTCGCAGGAGTAATGGATTATGCTGTTGATCAGGTGAATAAGAATCCTGAGACAGCTTATGAGAAAATTATCGACACTGCTGAGAAGTATTTAAAAGATTTTGGAAAGGGTGTGAACTGGGATTATCTCAGGAAAGTTGCCTGTAATCCGGAATATACACTGAATCGTTATATAACTTCCATGGTACAGGAACTCCATCCTAATGTTCTGAAGACAACTCTGATGAATCTTGGATTTGAGGCTTTCTATAATGGAACAAAAACAATTCATGAGATGCGAGAAATACATAAATGTAATATCCCGTGGATCATTCTGATGGATCCTACCAGTGCATGTAACCTGCATTGTACAGGATGCTGGGCAGCAGAATACGGAAACAAGCTGAACCTGTCCTTTGACGATATGGATTCAATCGTTACACAGGGTAAAGAACTGGGAGTTTATTTCTATATGATGACAGGTGGAGAGCCGATGGTAAGAAAGAAAGACATCATCGAACTCTGCAGAAAACACAATGACTGTGTATTCTTTGCATATACAAATGGAACACTGGTTGATGAAGCACTCTGCAAACAGATGCAGGAAGTTGGAAACCTGTTTCTTGCCTTAAGCGTTGAGGGTGAGCCGGATGTTAACGATATGCGTCGTGGAGAAGGTGTGTACAATAAGGTTATGCATGCCATGGATCTGCTGAAAGAGCATGGACTTGTATTTGGTACATCAATCTGCTATACAAGTGCCAACTATAAGAGCGTTACCAGTGATGAGTTTATTAAGATGCTTGTTGATAAGGGTTGCCGTTATGCTCTGTACTTCCATTACATGCCGGTTGGAAATGCAGCATCTGTTGATCTGCTGCTGAATCCGGAACAGCGTGTTTATGTGAAGAACCGTGTAAGAGAAATCCGTAACATGGAACATGGCCCTGGAATCTTCACTATGGACTTCCAGAATGATGGAGAATTTGTTGATGGATGTATCGCCGGAGGAAGAAACTACTTCCACATCAATGCAAATGGTGATGCAGAACCTTGTGTATTTATCCATTATTCCAATGGAAACATTCATGAGAATACAATCCTTGAGATTCTGAAACAGCCGTTATTCATGGCTTACCATAACAACCAGCCGTTTAACGATAACATGCTTCGTCCATGCCCGATGCTTGAGAATCCAGAGATCCTGCAGCGTATCGTAAAAGAAAGTGGTGCACATTCAACAGATCTGCAGTCTCAGGAGACAGCAGAACATCTTTGCAGTAAGTGTGTTCATTATGCCGAGGAGTGGGCTCCGGTTGCAGATAAACTGTGGGCTGAGGAGCATAAAGAGTAAGCTATAAAAATTTAGGATATAAGGGTGGGACCTCTCATCCTGTATCCAGATTCCAGACAATTCAGAAATTCAGAAGTACTAGAAACATATAAATTTATAAAAAACACTCTGTAAAACGTCAAACTCGCTGACGCTCAAACAGTGCCGTTTTACAGAGCAAAATAAATTTCTATGCATCAAGTACTTCTACAAATTTCTTCAGGCGTCTGGAGTCCGGATACAGGAGAGAGGTCCTTTTCTCATATCCGGAAGTCTTTTATATGGGCAGGGAGAAAAAAGGTTAGGGTTTATTTTTGCAGGGGTTTGTATTAGAATAGGGGTATTGGCAGGAATGTAGTTTCAGGAATTGGAGAGTATTTATGAAGGTTGTTATTTTAGCTGGTGGTTTTGGGACAAGGATCAGTGAGGAGAGTCATCTTAAGCCAAAGCCAATGATCGAGATCGGGGAGAAGCCGATCTTATGGCACATCATGAAGATGTATTCTGCGTATGGTTTTAATGAATTTGTAATCTGCTGTGGATATAAGCAGCATGTGATCAAGGAGTGGTTTGCAGATTACTATCTTCATAACAGCAATATCACATTTGATTTTACACAGGAAAATAAAATGATCGTGCACAATAACGTGCTGGAACCATGGAAGGTAACGCTGGTTGATACAGGTCTGAATACTATGACCGGCGGTCGTATCAAACGCGTAAAAGAGTATCTGGATGGAGATACGTTTATGCTCACTTACGGTGACGGAGTTGCAGATGTAAATATCAGAGAACTTCTGGAATATCACCGCTCCCATGGTAAAATGGCGACGATTACAGCAGCACAGCCGGGAGGACGATTTGGTATCCTGGATATTCAGAATGATGGAACGATCACGAATTTTAAAGAGAAGAAAAAAGAAGACGGAGGCTGGATCAATGCCGGATTTATGGTGCTGGAGCCGTCCATTATTGAGCTGATCGAAGGAGACCAGACTGTATTTGAAAAAGAACCGCTCGTGGAGGCAGCCCGCATGGGACAGCTGAATGCATATCGCCACAAAGGATTCTGGCAGTGTATGGATACTCTGCGTGAAAAGAATCTTCTGGAGACATTGTGGCAGAGTGGACAGGCTCCATGGAAGATTTGGGAATAAACAGAATCGGTCAGAAAACAATCTGGTGTAAAATAAATCTGTTGGAGGAATTGTTTTGAGTGCAACAAGCTGTGATTACTGTGCAAATTATGTATATGATGAAGAAAGTGAAAGCTATTACTGCGATGTGAATCTGGATGAGGATGAATACTACCGCTTTATCAGTACAGAATATAAAGAATGTCCGTATTATCGTAATGGGGATGAGTACATTGTGGTGAGGCATCAATTATAATTTACAGGTAGTATTCCGCGAGGTGTTTTGCCATGAATATGGCAAAATCCCGAGACATACGGGGCAAAATGCCATCACCGAAGGTGATTTGGAATGCATTTTGACCAACGACTGTGAACGAAGTGAACAGTTGTAGTGAGACACCAGATGTAAAAATTACGAAAGTCAGTAATTAAGGGATCGGAGAAAAACATGATTACAGTAGAGCTGGATAATTTCAGCCTGAGAGAAATCTGCCGGTCGGGACAGTGCTTCCGTATGCACGAGACGGCAGAAAATAACACATATGAACTGGTTGCCGGGGATAAATATCTGAAAATATCTCAGGCAGGAAGCATTGTAAATTTTTATTGCAGTGATGTAGAATTTATCTGTTATTGGGTACCGTATTTTGATATTGATTCGGACTATGGACGCTATATTGAAAAGGTGAATCCGAGGGACACGTATCTGAGTGCGGCGGTACAGTGCGGAAATGGGATCCGTATTCTGCGACAGGATCTTTGGGAAATGATCATTACTTTTTTGATCTCGCAGCAGAATAATATTTCCAGAATCCGGAGCTGTATCGAGAGGCTTTGTGTCAGATATGGTGAGAAACTGAAAGCAGGAGATATCGAATATTATTCCTTTCCGACACCGCAGCAGTTGTCCGGGGCGACAGAAGAAGAACTGCGGAGGCTTGGAATGGGATACCGTGCCAGATATATCGTGGAGACAACGCGAAGCATTCTGGAGGGAGAAGTTTCACTGGAAAAACTGTATCAGATGAAGTATTACCGCAGAGCACGAAAAGAACTGATGAAGCTCAGTGGAGTAGGCGAAAAAGTAGCAGACTGCATTTGTCTGTTTGCATTGCATCACATGGATGCATTCCCGATCGATACGCATATCCGGCAGGTTCTTGACGAACATTATCGCAGAGGTTTTCCGAACAGGAGATATCATGGCATGAGAGGCATTATGCAGCAATATATTTTTTATTATGAACTGATCGGAGAGAGAGGGAAGATATGAAGTATTTTGTAAATGTGCTGGTGGATGTTCTTGGAGCAGTCTATCAGGCAGCAGGCGCATCGCTGCTTATCGCGGTTCTGATCATGTGTGTCTATATGCTGGGAAGGAAGCAGGGGGTTGGACCGGTAGCCAGAGCGTGGATCTGGCAGTTTAAAGAAAGCAGCTGGTTTCGCAGACACTTTTTCCTTGTGTTTTATACCTGTATGCTGCTTTTTCGTACGTTATTCTGTCGGAGCGTCTGGGGAAATCCGCTGGAAAACGTGATCGGAATCTGGGGACTGCATTATAACGGACAGCTGTATACGGAGAATTTTGAGAATCTGATACTGTTTATGCCGTTTATTATTTTTCTTTTCTGGGCGAGAGAAGAAAAAGATCACACAAAGGATAAAAGAATTAAGGAAGTATTGTTGAACAGTTTTGAGATCAGTTTCTGCTTTTCACTTGGAATTGAAACCTGCCAGCTTTTTTTGAAAATTGGAACGTTTCAGCTGACAGATCTTTTCTTTAATACGCTTGGCGGAATGCTCGGTGGAGTGATCTACTGGGGATTTGAGAGAACCAGAAAAAGAATTGTTTTCGGCGTGAAGAGAATAGGCGGCTGGGATGTTATCCCGTGGAAAAATGTCGCACAGAAGGAAGCAGATGTGGAAAACACTGCGGAAACTGTTACAGTCGTAGAGGGAAGCCTTCCGGAAGAGGCGATTGCGCCGGAATGTTCGGAACCAAGATATGCTGCAATCGAGAAACTGGTAAGAGAAGCCGGACAGAAAATGTTGAAGGCGAGACCGGGTGAGGAAAATATCCACAAAAAAGAGGGACTTGCAAATTTCTGCACGGATTATGATACAGCGATCCAGAGATTTCTGATCAAAGGTCTGGGTGAGATTCTTCCGGGAGCTGCTTTCTTCGGGGAAGAAGACACGGAAGGAAACGCCGGTGCTGATGCAGAGGGTGAATTTACTTTCTACATAGATCCGATCGATGGAACTACGAACTTTATGTTTGATTATCATCACAGTTGTATATCGGTTGGTCTGGCGCATGGCGAGCAGATGATTGCCGGATTTGTATATCATCCATATGTGGACGATATGTATGTGGCAGTGAGAGGACACGGAAGTTATCTGAATGGAAAAAGACTTCAGATGGCTGACAAACCGGTGGAAGAGGGAATCGTGGAATTTGGCTGTGCGAGATACAATGAAGCAGGAATCGACTGGCTGTTCCGCGTGGTAAAAGAAATGTTCCAGAACAGTCTTTCTATTCGCTGCGGTGGTTCTGCGGCACTGGGACTCTGCAGAGGAGCATCCGGAAGTAACACCGTTTATCTGGAACTGAAACTGCAGCCGTATGATTATGCGGCAGCATCGGTGATCCTGGAGGAAGCCGGAGGTAAGATTACACAGATCGATGGCAGCCCGATTACCTTACATGAGGGATGCTCGATCATCGGAGGAACACCTGCAGCATGGCAGGAGAGCAAAGAGGCCTTCGAAAAATTAAAAGAAGAGATGTAGATCAGAACCGACAAGATTCTAAAAATCAGTAAAAAAGCATTGTGTGGTTGAAAAACTGCATAGTGCTTTTTTATTACGAAAAAGTTAAAATAAAATAACAAGTGTATTTCGTGCTATTTTGTTGCTGAAAATGATTTTCAATAAGAACATTAATGAGAAAAAAAGTCAATTTCTGGTTAGAAAATGCTAACATTTTTGTGGACATGAAAAAAGAGTTATGGTATAAAAATAAATGGTTAGAAAACGCTAACGCAATGGTGTATAAATAAAGAGGAGGAAGGAAATGGCAAATCAGAGATTGATGAAAAAAGTTGCACCAGTTGTTTTGAGTGCAGCGGTCGTAATGACAAGTATGCCGGCAACAGCTTTTGCAGCAGATTTTTCTGATACAGAAGTTACTGTAGCAGAGGAAAGTGCTGATATTGAAGAAGCAAGTGCAGAAGCTGCGGACACAGATGTTGTGGAAGATACAGAGGATACAGATGTAGACGTTGAAGAAGCAGCAGAGGACGTGACAGAGGATGAAGAAACATCTGATGAAGAACTCTTCAGCGCAGAGGTCAGTGAAGATGAATTTGCTGATGAGGCTGGAGATGGACAGACAGAAGGCGAAGCATATGTCCTCATGAACATTCCTTATGACGATTTTTATAAGGCAGAATTAAAGAATAATGATGTGAAAGTTGATACATTCACATCTGCAACAAAACAGAAGACAAGATCCAGTCTTGCAAAAGGCTCTTATCACGTAAATTCAGATGGAAGCGATATCACTGGTGTGACTTTTCCTGTGAAAGTATCTGATATTTCAGTATTGAAGGACAAAAAACAGATTAAAGATAACGCTTCAGTGAGTATCACAACAGCTATAAAGGGAAAAGAAACTACTACAGAATACAAAGGAAAAGATGCTCTTTTTGAAAGCGACTCATATTCCTATTATGTTCTTTCTGAGGAACCATCCTACTACAAAGAACTGACAGTCGGTGAAGATGGAAGTTTTACATTCAGTGCCATTGAAGGTAAATCAGCAGCACCGGAGAAAAAACAGGTGCAGGCTGAATTCAAAACAAAATCCAACCATGGTGACTACCAGCTGAAGTTTGATAAGACTGAATTCAAAAGCATTATCAATATAGATACTGACACAGTGTATGGTGCAGTTATTAATACAACAGACGGAACAACCTATGGTCTCTGCCATCAGGAAAATATCTGGAAAGGATATGAGTTGGCATGGAGTACAGGATATACAACAGAAAGTAATGGATGCCATCTCAACTCTGAACATTTTGAGTCTATGATCGGAAAGACAATTGACAGCGTAACATATTATGCAAGTAATGGCATTTATACATTAGATATTGCAGATGTAAAGGTTCTGGACAAAAACAGCTATGTGTACGCAGGACTCACCTGGGGCGAATACTGGAGCCAGGAAAATGTGACTGCAGCGGGAAACGTAAGCGGATCTGATGAAAAAGACTCTCATAATGAATCTGATACAGGCGCATTTGATGCAGTAACAAGAGCTACAACAAATCATGGCCTTCACAGAGGAAGCTATCAGTGCATGGCAACAATTTATACAACAGAAGGCAATGCATATCAGTTATCTTACTGGAAGAGCAGTACAGAACCGGTTCTTGCAGATGGAACAGTTGCAATCTGGACTCCGGCAGACAGAAAGACTGGTGCGCCGGCATCTATTCAGGTAAATGGCGGAGCGAAAGAAAGTCTTGATCATTATGCAGTAACAGGTATTAAATATGTTCCTGTACAGGTAAAAGCTGAAGATTATGCAGATTTTGCAGCAAAATATCCGGTAGTAAAAAATGGTGAAACACTTGTCGGTGGTTTCTCAGAAAACAATCTGAAAGCATACAGCGAGACTGCAAATGTAACAGTAAACACAAATGGACTGAAAACAGCAACTGAGAATGAAGATGGAACCTTCTCTTTCAGTGCAAGAAAAACAGGAACAGAATCCGGTATTCAGGGAACTGATCTCAAAGTTGCAACTGGAATTAAGCCAGAGGTTAAAACAGCAAGTGGATCTTATGGAGAATTCCTTCGTGTGGATCTGAATGGTAATTATGGTGGTCTTGGTGCTGCAATGCAGGCAGTTAAATGGGATTACTATGGAAATGGTAATACAGTACTTGCAACATATGGTACGAAATTTGCTGCTGATAACTGGATGCATAAAATGATGGGAATTCAGCTTGGTCTGACACATTCTGTAAGATGCCAGCTTCCGGCAGGAACAGATGGAACAGGTCACTGGAAATTGACCGTTTATGCACTGGGATATCAGGACTATACATTTGAGTTTGATGCAACAGCTACCAATATTGTGACTCCAACAGATCCGTCCACAATTGATACAACAGCACTGAAAGCAGCACTTGAAAAAGTAAAAGCTCTCAATAAGGATGATTATACAGAGGAATCCTGGAAGAAAGTAGAAGATGAAGCTACTGAAACACAGGAAATGCTGAAAGAAATTGAGGCAGCAATTAAGGATAAGACAACAGTTGCATTCAGCCAGGCTGCAGTAGATGAGCAGGTTAATGAGCATCTGACAGCAGCAATCAATGGACTTGTGAAGAAAGAAAAACCGGTAGAGCCGGTAGTGACACCAGATGTTAAACCAACAGTAACACCAGGTAAAAATGAAACTAAGCCAACAGCAACTCCGACGCCAGTAGTTAAGCCTGGTATCACTGCAAAAGTCTCACAGGTTTATGTCGGAAAGAAAGCTACAATCAAAGTTACCAAAACTAAGGTAACTGGAAAAGTTACTTTCAAATCCAGCAATAAGAAAGTTGCAACAATCAACAGTAAGGGTGTTATCACAGGTAAGAAAGCTGGAAAAGCTGTTATTACTGTAAAAGTTGGTAAATACACCAAGAAATTAACTGTTAAAGTTAAGAAACCTTCCTTCAAGCTTGTAAAATCTTCTGTAAAGCTGAAAAAAGGTAAGAAAACAACGATTAGAGTAAAAGCAGCACCGGTATCTAAAGTTACATACAAGACCAGCAACAAGAAAGTTGCAACAGTTAACAGCAAAGGTGTTGTAACAGCTAAGAAGAAAGGAACAGCAAAGATTACTGTTAAATGCAATGGAATTACAAGGACATTCAAAGTAACAGTAAAATAATTCCTTTATAAAATACACATACAAAAGAACGGGGGCCGTTTATAACTGCCCCTTCTTTTGTATGTTAAGGGGTAGATTATATGTACAAAAAGAATCTTATGAAACTTCTTCCGGCAGTTGCTGTAATTATTGCGATCGCAGCAGCTGGATTTCAGCAGGACAGTGAAGTGAAAAGTACAAAAACAGTTCAGGCAGCTGAGAATGAACTGATAAAATCAGATGAACTTACGAGTCTGCTGACAACTGCATCATAGAAGCGAAATCCGCCGGAGAAGTTGTATGTTTCATACCC
>OLNO01002854.1_pt1 | contig 11108 bp, 6 predicted proteins | sample 1672861 | NCBI WGS metagenome assembly OLNO01 (sample SAMEA3136731, study PRJEB25190) | human gut metagenome | reverse complement strand
AGGAACTTGCAAAGGAATTATATCAGGCAAAGCAGGAGCTTATTTCTAAGAATCGAATTGCAAAAAAAGAGCTGCTTGATTATTATGGCATGTGGGTTCATCAGATCAAAACACCGATTGCTGCATTGGATATTTTATTGCAAAATACGGAGCAATTTTTATATGAAGAAGATATAGTGAATAGCCGGATAAATAAACGGTTAGAAATTATTCAGGAATCAATACCTGTTTCTGATATGAAAATGGAACTGTTCAAGATAGAGCAGTATGTGGAGATGGCATTAAATTATCTAAGAGTTGAAGACATATCTTCAGATTTATCTTTTAAACAGTATGCGGTAGATGATATGGTGCGGCAGGTGATACGAAAGTATGCAAAGATTTTTATATCTAAAAAGATAAAAATGAACTTTAAGCCGACAGGAAGATATATAGTAACAGATGACAAATGGTTTGTTTTTGTACTTGAACAGTTCATATCGAATGCTTTGAAATATACAAAGAAGGGACAGATTTCTATTTATATGAAAGAAAAATCTCTTGTAATCGAAGATACAGGAATCGGAATTCCGGCAGAAGATCTTCCGCGAATTTTTGAAAAAGGCTTTACTGGATATAATGGCAGAGAGAACAAGAAGTCTACCGGAATCGGTCTGTATTTATGTAAAAATATTATGGATAAATTGCAGTGGAATATTACAGTAGATTCAGAGGTGGGAAGCGGAACAAAGATATATCTTACAAAAATGTAAGGTAAGAACAGAAAGTGTTAGGTACTTCGATGGAAGTAGCTGCATTTTCTTTTTATAATAAACCTGTAAGCTTAGAGAGTGTTTGAAAAAGAAAGGCAGGGAATTATAATGGCATTATTAGATGTAAAAAATGTTCGTAAAGTATATACAACACGTTTTGGCGGAAATCAGGTGGAAGCATTAAAAGATGTAAACTTTTCTGTGGAGCAGGGCGAATATGTAGCAATTATGGGGGAATCTGGTTCAGGAAAAAGTACACTTCTTAATATTTTAGCGGCACTTGATAAGCCGACCGAAGGAAAAGTATTTTTAAAAGAAAAAGATTTAAGCAAAGTAAAAGAAAAAGAGATGGCGGCATTTCGCCGGAATAATCTGGGATTCGTATTTCAGGAGTTTAATCTTCTGGATACCTTTTCTTTAAAAGATAATATTTTTCTTCCGCTTGTACTTTCCGGAACATCGTATAGAGAAATGGAAAGAAGACTTCTTCCACTTGCAGATAAACTTGGTATCAAAAACTTGCTGGAGAAGTATCCCTATGAAGTTTCGGGAGGACAAAAGCAAAGAGCTGCCGTTGCAAGAGCAGTTATCACACAGCCACAGCTTCTGCTGGCGGACGAACCGACGGGAGCTCTGGATTCTAAGGCAGCAAAAGAACTGCTAAAGCTATTTACCAGTTTGAATGAAGACGGACAGACCATCCTGATGGTAACACATAGTGTAAAGGCAGCAAGTACAGCAGGGCGGGTTTTATTTATTAAAGACGGCCGGGTATTTCATCAGATTTACAAAGGAAACCTCAGTGAGGTACAGATGTATCAGAAGATTTCCGATGCGATGACTGCAATCACAGCGGGAGGTGCGGATGATGAATAGTAAAATTTATGGAAAGCTTGCAGTAACGAATTTAAAAAATAATAAGAAAAGTTATATTCCATATATTTTGGCATCTGCATTTTCTGTAATGATGTATTTTATTATGGATAATCTGTACCGAAATCGTTCTCTAGTAGAAAAAGGTAGTCCGCTTGCGATTATGTTGTCTTATGCAGCAGCGGTAATTCTCATTTTTTCGATTATCTTTTTGTTTTATATCAATAGTTTTTTAATTAAACGCCGGAAAAAGGAACTGGGAATATATAATATTCTGGGAATGGGAAAAGGACATCTTGGCAAAATGCTTTTTCTTGAATCTGTAATAACAACGGTGGCAAGTATCATTGGTGGTATTTTAGCAGGCATTCTTTTGAGCAAACTCGTGTATCTTATATTATTGAAAATACTGCATATGGGTGGAAAGATAGAGTATAGAATCTCACTGGCATCTACTGGAATGACAACGATTCTTTTTGGCGCAATTTTTATTTTAATTTTTCTGTATAACCTTTTACAGATGAAGCTTTCAAATCCAATCGAACTGCTGCGTGGAGGAAATACGGGAGAACGAGAGCCAAAGACAAAATGGATCATGACGATAATCGGAATCCTCTGTTTAGCAGGGGGTTATTCTATCGCACTTATAACAAAAGAACCGATGGCGGCATTAGGAAAGTTCTTCATTGCAGTTATACTTGTTATTATAGGGACGTATGCCCTGTTTATGGCAGGAAGTATTGCATTTTTAAAAATGCTCCGAAACAAAAAAAGCTATTATTATAAGACGAGACATTTTACAGCCGTATCAGGCATGATCTACCGAATGAAACAGAATGCGGTAGGTCTTGCAAACATCTGCATATTAAGCACAATGGTTCTTGTGATGGTTTCTATGACAGTATCCTTATATGGGGGATTGAATGATGTGATTGTGACCCGTTTTCCATATGAGGCGCAAATCACAAGTTCAGGAATCAATCAAAAAGAAGAAGGACAGATAGAAGAAATTATAAAGAATATGACAAAGAAAAATCACACAGTGACAACTTCACAGATACGTTTTCATGTAGGGCGATTTACAACAGTATATAATAATAACAAAACGAAGCAGCTTGATATGATGGCAGCGGGGGATTATACCAATTCAAATGCTGTAGATTTAGTCATGATTCCACTTTCTGATTACAATCAAACAGAAGGGAAGAATGTAAAACTGAAAGAAAATGAAGTTCTTCTTTATCATAGAAATCATAAAAGAACTCATAAAAAAAGTGATACAGAAGCCCTAAAAAATAAGAAAGTCATTCAATTAAATAGCATCTCATATAAAGTAGTCGATGAATTAGACAGACTAGCAATAGCAAAAGCTGATACAACTAGTTTCATAGATGGATGGTATGTAGTAGTCAAAGACAGCAGTATCATCACATCCTATTTAAAAGATATTTACGAGAATAGTAATATATATGATGAACTGAAAGAATATTATGGGAAAATACAGTATAGTTACAGTTTTAATTTAAACGGAAGCAGAGCAAATCGTGCAAAAACAGAAAAAAGTATTCAGAAACAGCTTCAGAAAAAATTTGCGAATTGTTCCATTGAAAGTAGAGAATTAAGCAGAGAAAGTTTTTATGAACTTTACGGTGGGTTTCTCTTCATCGGTATCTTCCTCGGAATCATATTCCTGATGGCAACGACACTCATCATCTACTACAAACAGATATCTGAAGGGTATGATGACAGAGAACGCTACCAGATCATGCAGAAAGTCGGAATGAGCAAAAAAGAAGTCAGACATTCCATAAGAAGCCAGGTGCTACTCGTCTTCTTCCTGCCACTGATTATGGCGGTCATTCATCTGGCATTTGCTTTTAAAATTATCACAAAGCTACTCAGTGTGTTAAACCTTACGAATATATCATTATTTTTCATGTATACAGTAGGAACAGTAGCGGTATTTGCAGTAATCTATGCGATAATTTATAGCATAACAGCAAGAGAATATTACAAAATAATAATTTGCCGGGGTGAATAAATAGACGAACCCCCAGAGAGACACTACCCTATATCTGCGACTAAAGTCACAAATATAGGGTAGTGTCTCTCTTTGGGGGCGTCTTCTTGCCTGCGGCAAATCAGAAGTTCTTGATTTTGTAGGAGAGGTGTGTTAGAATGCACACAAACAAATTTTCGGAACATATGTTTATGAAGAGGTGATACTATGACAGAAAGAGAGATTCCTTTGGAGAGAAAGTTAAAGATTTTAGCAGATGCGGCGAAGTATGATGTTGCGTGTACTTCGAGTGGGTCAAGTCGAAGAGGGAAGAAGGGGCATCTCGGGAATACGGTATCTGCGGGTATCTGTCATACATTTTCTTCCGATGGACGGTGTGTTTCTCTTTTGAAGATTCTTTTTAGTAATGATTGTGTTTTTGACTGCAAGTATTGTCCGAGTCGTGCTGCGAACGAGAAGGAAAGAGCAACATTTACCCCGGAAGAGATTTGCAGGCTTGTGGTGGAGTTTTATCGTCGGAATTATATTGAGGGGCTGTTTTTAAGTTCTGCGGTGGTGAAGAGTCCGGCATATACGATGGAGCGAATGTATGAGGCGATTTATATGCTTCGGAATAAGTATCATTTTAATGGTTATATTCACGTGAAGGCGATACCAGGGGCACCGGATGATATTATATATGCACTTGGATTTTTAGTAGACAGAATGAGTGTGAATCTGGAATTACCTACTGCCGAAGGCTTGAAGAGACTGGCACCGAATAAGAAGCCAAAGAATCTGATTCGGCCGATTCAGCAGATTCAGAGAGGAATACAGACGCAGAGAGTAGCACTTGGTAAGGATAGCCGAATGGAGCGGGCGAAGGGAAATCAATATTTGTCGAATAGTATATTTAATGAGAAGAATACTTCCTTTGTTGAGGACAAGTCTGTATTTTCTATAATGGAAGACGCGCAGAAATCTGTTAAGAAGAATGATAATGTAAATAGGCGACAAAATGATGCGGCCTTTTTCAAAGAAACTAGGTTAGAAAGAGATATAGGTAGTAATATAGATACAGAAAATAGTATGAGTGTCGCTACAAATAGTAGTATAGAAAATAGTTTGAATAGCAATATAGGAAGAAGAGGCAGAGAAAATGCGGCAATGTCTGATAATGCATCGCAGATGGGAAATGGAATGAGTGGTGGAGTAGAAAGTAAAATAACACTCCCATCCCATTTTTTGCAGACTACAGGAAAGCGAGAAGGGGCACAGTTTGTACCAGCAGGGCAGAGTACGCAGATGATTATCGGAGCTTCAGGAGAGAGTGATTTTCATCTGCTTTCACTGACTCAGCGGCTTTATCAGCAGTATGATTTAAAAAGAGTGTTCTATTCTGCCTATGTGCCGCTGAATGATGATCCGGAACTTCCAGCAATTGGAACCGCACCACCTCTTTTGAGGGAACACCGTTTATATCAGGCAGATTGGCTGCCTCGGTATTATGGATTTCAGGCGGATGAACTCCTAAGTTCGGACCGGCCGAATTTTAATACATTTATAGATCCGAAGTGCGACTGGGCATTGCGACATCTAGAATACTTTCCTGTAGAGATTAATCAGGCAAGCTATGAACAGCTGCTTCGTGTTCCGGGAATAGGGAATAAGTCCGCAGGGCGAATTGTCAGGGCAAGAAGACAGGCGACACTTGATTTTGAAGATATCAAGAAGATGGGAGTTGTATTAAAGCGGGCAGTTTATTTTATAACCTGCAGAGGTAAGATGAAGTATCATACCCCGATAGAAGAAGACTTTATTACCCGCCAGCTTATTGGGACGAATCAGAAAGATAACTGGAAGATAGAGCATCCAACAACATACAGACAGTTATCTTTATTTGATGATTTTAATTTGACGTGAACTCCCCATCACCTAAAGAAAGCAGAAATGATATGGTAGTTTTTACATGTAAAGATAGATTTGATGATATGATGACCTGTATTTACGAAGCGTGGGCATCCCATCTTGGACATAACAATATAAAGTTAAGAACAGAGCCGCTTGGAACAATGGAACTTTTTTGTGAATACCGTCATGTGGAGGCAGATAAAGAGAAAACAGAGAGTGTGATAAGAACGATTCAGCAAAAGATTTCCTTTCATGCATATCAGATGGTATATCATGCAGCGATGGCAGCAGATGAAGAGGAGAAGCTTGATAGTATTTATCGTTTTTTAATATTGGGATTCCATTATGGCAGGAAGATTCTCGATTCGCTACAGAATCCGATCGTAATGAAAATATTTGAGTTAGAACGAAAAGCAAGTAATGAAGCACATATATTTCGGGAATGTATTCGGTTTACCGAGATGAATCATCACATACTTGTGGGGATAATTTCTCCCAAATGTGATGTCGTTACCTTACTTGCACCACATTTTGTGTATAGATTACCTTCCGAAGACTGGATGATCATAGATGATAGCAGAAGAACAGCAGTAGTACATCCGGCAGATCAGCCATATTATCTGACATCTCTTTCCGAAGAAGAAATGTCAGAATTCCTGGCAAGAGAATCTGCAGCAAAGGATACCGATAGTATGACTGCACTGTGGAAAACATTCTTTCAGACGATTGGGATTAAAGAACGTAAGAATCCCGTATGTCAGCGCAATCTTATACCGCTCTGGTATAGAAAGCACATGTCAGAAATGCAGGATTAATCCTGAAAGAATCGGGTTTCTAACGAAAAATTGTTCCAAAGTTTTCCTGATCGTAAATTTTAAGTAATTCCTGTACGCCTTCTTTTACTTCATCACGAGTAAAATCTGCTGCTTCAAGTTCAGCGTCAGCCATACGGTTTAGATCATAATAGAAGAACAGACCGACTTTTAATATGTCCGGATTAATTGGATTAGCATATTCATAGAGAATATCTTCTGCATCATTAATATTGCCATCGTTGATCATCTGCTTTAACTTAGGATAGAGCGTATTTTCCTGAAGAAGACCTTTTTCAGCATCAAGCCAGCATCCCGGTTTGATTCCATAGGCAATTTTAAGATAAGTTTCTATTAATTCATTTGTTAAGCGTAAGTCAAAATCATCACGAAGCATGTTGTAAAACCTCCTGTTTTTCATAATGTACTCACAGACTCTTCTCACAAAAGTAAGGATGTGAAGAATCCCGAAGTACATAGCATTATTAAACTTTATAATTATACACTAGAGTTCGCGGAAATTTCAATATTTATCTTATGGCAATCAAGTAAAATCCTATAAAAGTTCAGAATTATAAAAATGATTTTGATCTATGTATTTTGGCATAGAATCAAAATCATTTTTTTGTTATAATATCTTTGCCAAAACAGGAGGAAAAATAAAATGGTAAAAATAGATTTAATTACAGGGTTCTTAGGTTCAGGTAAGACCACATTTATAAAAAAATATGCAAAGTATCTTATAAATCAGGGATTAAATATCGGTATATTAGAGAATGATTTTGGGGCAGTAAATGTCGATATGATGTTACTATCTTGGTGAATGGTTTACCATTAGTACAAATCGAATTAAAACGCCGAGGTACAGAATTGAAACAGGCATATAATCAAGTGCAGCGTTACCATAAGACTTCATTTCATGGTCTGTTCGATTACATTCAGATATTTGTTATTTCCAATGGGGTGAACACGCGTTATTTTGCAAACAATCCTAATCAGGGCTATAAATTCACGTTCACTTGGACGGATGCTGCAAATACACCGTTTAACGATCTTTCGATGTTTGCACAAATGTTCTTTGATAAATGTACTCTTGGTAAGATGATAAGTAAATATATCGTACTGCATGAGGGTGATAAATGTTTGATGGTACTACGTCCTTACCAATATTACGCGGTAGAAGAGATCCTCAATTGTGTACAGAACACCAATAAAAATGGATATATCTGGCATACGACGGGGGCGGGAAAGACGCTCACGTCGTTTAAAGCGGCTCAGTTAGTGTCTGAAATGGATGGTGTGGATAAAGTGATGTTTGTGGTTGATCGTCATGATCTTGATACTCAAACACAATCAGAATATGACGCTTTTGAGCCTGGGGCAGTGGATAGTACCGAGAATACTTCTGAATTAACACGCAGACTTGAAAGCGACTCGAAGATCATAATTACCACGATACAGAAGCTCAATGCTGCAGTAACACGTACTTGGTATAGTTCGCGTCTAGAGAAAGTGAAGAACAGTCGAATGGTGATGATTTTCGATGAATGTCACCGGAGTCATTTTGGAGACAGTCATAAAAATATTGTAAAATTTTTTCATAACCTACAAATTTTTGGTTTTACCGGAACTCCAATATTTGTCGAGAACTCTGTTGATAAGCGTACAACGAAAGAAATTTTTGGAGAGTGCTTACATAAGTATCTTATTAAAGATGCCATTGCTGATGAAAATGTGCTCGGTTTTTTAGTGGAATATTATCACGGTAATGCTGATGTGAATAACACGGAAGAATCTCGTATGCGAGAAATTGCCAAGTTTATACTTAATAACTTTAAAAAATCCACTTTTGATGGGGAGTTTGATGCACTTTTTGCAGTACAAAGTGTACCCATGCTTATCCGTTATTATAAGATTTTTAAAGAACTGAAGCCGGATATAAACATTGGGGCTATTTTTACCTATGCGGCTAACACTTCACAAGAAGATGAACTTACGGGGATGAACCGTAGTTTCGTGAGTGAGCGTGTACCAGAGGCTGATGATATGGAAGATATCATCAAAGATTATAATGAAATGTATGGAACTGCTTTTTCAACAGAAAATTTCCGCGCATATTATGATGATATCAATAGGCGTATGAAAAAGAAAGATCCTTCAATGAAGTCTCTTGATCTCTGTCTTGTGGTGGGAATGTTCCTTACTGGATTTGATTCCAAGAAATTGAATACACTTTATGTGGATAAAAACATGGAATATCACGGGTTATTGCAGGCATTCAGTCGTACCAATCGTGTACTTAATGAAAAGAAACGTTTCGGTAAGATTATCTGTTTCCGTGATTTGAAAAATAACGTTGATGCTGCGATTAAATTGTTTAGTAATAACAATAATATAGAGGAAATTATACGTCCGGTTTTTGAAGCGGTAAAAAAAGAATATGTCGAGTTGACAGATGAGTTTTTGAAGCATTATCCTGAAGCTCATGTGGTAGATTATTTACAAAGTGAAAATGGCAAACGTAATTTTATCCTCGCTTTTCGCGATATTATCAAGAAACATGCGGAGATACAGATTTACGAGGATTATGCGGAGGACGATGAGGAATTTCCCATGACAGAACAACAGTACATGGATTTTCGTAGCAAGTATCTTGATATTCATGATACGTTTTTTGATAATCAGAATTTACAAGCTAAGGATGCGATCCAGAATAAAGAGGACAGAGATGAAGAAAGTAATAGTATCGAGGATATAGATTTTTGCCTTGAGTTACTTCACAGCGATATTATTAATGTGGCTTATATTTTAGGTTTGATAGCAGAACTTGATCCATATGCTGAAGATTATGCTGAAAAACGTCAGGAAATTATTGATACGATGATAAAAGATGCAGAACTTCGTAGCAAGGCGCAACTCATAGATGGCTTTATTTTACAAAATGTAGATAACGACAAAGATAATTTCCTCTCGGAGCGAAAACGGGCCGATGGCTCGTCCGACCTGGAAGAACGGCTAAACCAATATATTCGTGGTGAAAAGAAAAAGGCGATAGAAAAGGTGGCAACTGAAGAAGAATTACCCGTGGAAGTGCTTGATCGATACTTGGCTGAATATGATTTTTCTCTCAAAGAACAAACTGAAATAATTCAGGATGCTTTAAAAGAGAAACACCTTGGATTGGTGAAGCGTCGTCGTACTCTCAATCGTATCATCGATAGGTTGCGTAATATAATTAGAACCTTTAGTTGGGATTAAATACTAGGATGTGTTTGTGGGATGTACTGAAAATAAGAAAAAAGAAATAAGATTATGAGTGAAGAATTACAACAGAAATTACGTACCCAACTTTGGACTGTCGCCAATAACTTGCGAGGCAATATGTCGGCCAATGAATTTATGTATTTCTCGTTAGGTTTCATTTTTTATAAATATTTATCTGAAAAGATAGAAAAATATGCCAATCAATCGCTTGAAGATGACGAAATTACTTTCAAAGAGTTATGGAACAGTAAAGAGGATGAGGCTGAAGAATTGCAAAAAGAGGTAAAGAAACAATGTCTTGAAAATATCGGCTACTTTATAGAACCTCAATATCTTTTTACTTCTATTATTGATGCGATTAATCGAAAAGACAATATTTTACCGCAGTTGGAGCGTTCGTTAAAACGTATAGAGGATAGTACGCTTGGACAGGATAGCGAGGAAGATTTCGGTGGTTTGTTTTCCGATATTGATCTTAATTCACCTAAACTTGGTAAAACAGCAGATGACAAGAATACACTTATTTCTAACGTGTTGCTTGCTTTGGATGGCATCGAATTCGGGGCTGATGAAGCCACGCAGATTGATATTTTAGGTGATGCTTATGAATACATGATCAGTCAATTTGCAGCCGGAGCCGGTAAAAAGGCCGGTGAATTTTACACACCACAGGAAGTTAGTCAGATATTGGCGGAAATTGTTAGCATTGGTCACACACGTCTTCGTAACGTGTATGATCCGACCTGTGGATCGGGTTCGTTACTCATTCGTGCTGCTCACGTTGGTAAGGCTGTAGAAATTTTTGGTCAAGAAAAGAATCCTACTACATACAATTTAGCTCGAATGAATATGCTGTTACATGGCATTAAATTTTCGAATTTCCAGATTGAGAATGGAGATACTCTCGAAGCTGATGCTTTTGGGGAGAGACAGTTTGATGCGGTTGTGGCAAACCCTCCTTTTTCTGCAGAATGGAGTGCGGCTGATAAGTTTAACAGTGACGATCGTTTTAGTCAGGCTGGACGATTGGCTCCCCGTAAGACTGCAGACTATGCTTTTATCTTACACATGATTTATCACCTTTCTGATGGCGGAACAATGGCTTGTGTTGCTCCTCATGGTGTACTTTTCCGAGGAAATGCCGAAGGTGAAATACGTCGATTCCTGATAGAGAGGAAAAACTATATAGATGCGATTATTGGTTTGCCTGCCAATATTTTCTATGGAACATCTATACCTACTTGTATTTTGGTTTTCAAAAAATGTCGTAAAGAGGATGATAATATTCTATTCATTGATGCCAGCAAGGAGTTTGAAAAAGTGAAAACTCAAAACAAACTTCGTCAACAGCATATCCGAAAAATTGTTGAAACTTATCGTGATAGAAAAGAAATAGAAAAGTATAGTCATTTAGCCCCTTTAAAAGAGGTGCGGGGAAATGACTATAATTTGAATATTCCTCGTTATGTTGATACTTTTGAAGAGGTGGACGAGGCA
>OLNO01002850.1_pt1 | contig 11125 bp, 8 predicted proteins | sample 1672861 | NCBI WGS metagenome assembly OLNO01 (sample SAMEA3136731, study PRJEB25190) | human gut metagenome | reverse complement strand
TATTCATTCACCAATACATTCAGATTATGACAATCGAAGAATCCAAAAATATAAAGTTGACAGACTATCTGCACAGTTTAGGCTATAACCCGATAAAGCAACAGGGCAATAGTCTTTGGTACAAATCACCCTTGAGAGAGGAACAAGAGCCTTCTTTCAAAGTGAATACAGACCGCAATTTGTGGTATGACTTTGGAACAGGAAAAGGCGGCAACATCCTTGCATTGGCACAGGAGCTTTACGCATCCGACAGTTTACCCTACCTTTTAGACCGTATAGCGGAGCAAAGCCCCTCTATCCGTCCCGTTTCTTTTTCCTTTCGCCAGCAGTCATCAACGCAACCGAGTTTCCAACATTTGGAAACAGTACCGCTTTCCTCTCCTGCCTTGTTTGCATACTTGCAGGATAGAGGCATAAATACAGCACTTGCGAAAAAAGAATGTATGGAAGTCCGTTTCTCGCTTAACGGTAAATGGAACTTTGCCATCGGCTTCCCTAACGCATCGGGAGGTTACGAGGTACGCAATAAATATTTTAAGGGCTGCATAGCTCCTAAAGACATCACCCATATACGTCAGGCTGGAGAACCTAAAGAAACCTGCTATGTGTTCGAGGGGTTTATGGACTATCTTTCTTTTCTGACCTTGCGACAGAAAAATTGTCCTGATTATCCCGACTTTGACAAGCAGGACTATCTTATTCTGAACTCTGTTTCCAATCTTTCCAAAGCCTTGTACCCGTTGGGGAATTATGAGAAAATACATTGTTTTTTCGACAATGATACGGCAGGGATAAGAGCAGTACAGGAACTTTATAAAGAGTACAGTTTCCGTGTCCGTGATTCCTCACGCATTTATAGTGGCTATAAAGATTTGAATGATTATTTGTGTGGGAAACGGTTGATGCAGTCGGCAGACTTGACACAGCAGACCAAGCAATCACAGACGGTCAAACAAACCGACAGGCAGGAACAACAACCAGCCAAAAAGAAAAGCAGAGGGTTCAGAATGTAGTTACCGCACGCTTTCCACAGGCTTTTGAGTAAGTAAAAGCCATAGCTCAATAGGGCGTTTTCTTCACGCAGTGCAAGCACCGCTAAAAACGCCCTATCGAGCAAAGGGGCATCGCCCCTTTTGAAACCCCGTGAGCCATGCGGCGAATGTGTAAGGCAAACGGAATTGTCTAACGAAAAACAGATTACAACATGGGATATTTCACCCTTGATTTCAAGAAAGCAAAGGGAGCATCTGACGCTCGTATGTCCGACCATATCGAGCGCAGAGTGATAGCTCCGAATGTGGATCCTACACGTACACATCTTAATCGGGAACTGGTGGAACTTCCCGAAGGTGTGACGGTACGTGATGAAGCGATAGCGCATCGCATCAAGTCGGCAGGCATCAAACGGAAGATTACACCCGACCAAGTAAGGGCTATCCGTGTTATGATGTCGGGAACACACGAGGATATGATGAAGATACAGCAAGATGGGCGTATGGACGAATGGTGCAACGACAGTATGGAATGGTTGCACAAGACTTTCGGACGGGAGAATACCGTTTCTGCAGTTCTGCATATGGACGAAACCACACCTCACATACATGCTACCATCGTACCGATAGTAACAGGAGAGCGCAGGAAAGCAAAACAGAAGCAAACGGAGGGTAAGCGTTCCTACCGAAAGAAAACGGATGCAGTCCGGCTATGTGCTGATGATGTATTGAACCGTGACAAGTTGATAGGCTACCATGACGACTACGCCAAAATCATGGATAAATACGGTTTGCAACGTGGCGTGCGTGGTTCGGAAGCAAGGCACGTCACCACAGCCCAGTATTACCGTGATTTGAAGCGGCAGGCGGGCGAACTGGAAACGGGCGTGCAACAACTCCAAGAGGAAAGGGAGGAAGCGGAGAAGCGGTTAAAACAGGTTAAGAAAGAAATAGGAACGCAGAAACTTGAAGCGGTCAAGACCGAAGCAAAAGCCGCTCTTATTGCAAAGGTGGGTTCTCTTTTGGGTAGTGGGGAAATCAAGGAGCTTAAACAGGAGAACAGGCAACTGTATGAAGAAGTTACCAGCCGTGACGAGAGCATAGAAAGGCTGCAAACCATGATGCGGGAACAGCAGAAACAACACCGTAAGGAATTGACAGAAGTACAGGCGAAGCACATTGAAATACTGAACGAGAGGGACAAGGAAATTTCACGTCTTAACCGTATCATTGAGAAGGCGTGCAAATGGTTTCCATACTTCATGGAGTTACTCCGCATTGAAAAGCTATGCCGCCTTGTCGGTTTCAATCAGGAATTGACAAACAAACTTGTAAAAGGCGAGCCGATTGTGTGCAGTGGAAATTTGTACTCGGAGGAATATAGACGAAAATTTGCAACGGAAAAGACCGGTTTCCAAGTAGTTAAGAATCCGACAGATAATACGAAGTTGGTTCTAAGCATTAACAGACAACCGATTTCCGAATGGTTCAAAGAGCAGTTTAACAAACAACATCAGAACATACAGTCAAAACAGGAACAGAAAAGGAGTAAAGGATTTAAATTGTAAATTCTTTATTTAGCTAAAATATACAAAAGGTAAATCTAATATAATTCACGATTTGATTTTTTGTATATTTATAGAATAGATTTACTGATTAGGTTTAGTCTATTCCTTTGTCTATATGTTCAAAACAAACTAAACTCATTTGTATGAACAGCAGCAAAATAGGTGCTGGCGAAAAGAGAAATGTTTTTCTGTTTTTCGCCAGTTTATGTTATTATTTGTACCAACCTGATAATTGTAAATAACACCTGTTTTCAACTTCAACATCATTTGGTGACCACCATCGTGCAAGAGAAACACGTAATAATGTTCCTTTGGGAATTATGTCTTCTGTAGGTTGTAGCCCTACATATTTAATTTGTATCTCAGAACTCCAAGGATCATCGGTTTGATATTTATACCGAACTTTTCCTTTAGAATCTATACTTTTTATTAGGTCTTTATCGGCAATCCAAAAAGAAACACTGTTTTGTGGAATTTTTGAAGAATTTATGTATCCACTTCCATTAGTTGTAAATTTTAGAGCCTTATCAAATAAATTATCAATATTACCTCTGCATATATTGACATTTCTTTTTGTTATAAAGTCAATCATGCTTATGTCATCTTTAAGTCGTCCTACATATTTAGAACTTTGTACTAAAATGTCTTCGATATGGGGTGGGGTCGGATTTTGTTTTTCTATGAATGTAATATCATAAGCCTCGTTGATTTTAAATGGACAATCGTCAGATTGATTGTGACCATTATTATCAAGCAATCGTACAAATCTTCCATCAAAAGTTATGCCTCCAACGCATACTCCTGTATTCATGTGTGTTTTTGATACTATTAGAACTTTCATTTTATAGGTGTTTAATGAAATTATTGTATTTAAGGTGTAAAGCTTTTGCTACTATGGAACGATGACATGCTTCAGGATGTTCTTCAACGCAGAATAGAGCTATTTTCTGAGAATTGTTTTCTTTTAATGTATGTATTAATTTGTCAAAATCAAACTGTGATAATATTTTATTCTTATACTCAATTTCAAATACTTTTCCGATTTCTATCCGAGCAGATTTCGATATTCCATTCTTCTTATCTATTTCTTTTTGTAGCTCTCGAATTTCAGTAGTTGGAGATAATTGGCTTATATATAAATATTTAATTCCATATTCTTTTAATTTGTTTTGTAAATAGGTACTATTTACATATGCGTATTTTTTACCTCTAACTCCTCTCCGTTGTCGAATATCGCAAAATGTATCTATTCCATTTTCTTTTAGCTTTGTAAAGAAAGATTGTTCTGTGGAGCCATATACCCCAATTGTGTAGAATTCCATATTTTATTAGATGTATTTTTTTCTTGATGTGAAATGTTCTTCGCCAAATATGGTATTAAGACCATCGCCATTAGTTAGTTCGAAAATTACTTGGTTTTGTGTTTTCTCTTTCTCAATACCAATGATATGTCTTAATTCAATTCCCATTTTTTGTAGTTCAACTCCAATGAGTTTTGCTCTATGGCATTCTTTGGGATTGCTTTCACTGCATAAAATGCAAACATTAAATCCTTTACTATTTGCATTTTGTAATCTTTTTAATCCTTCGATGAAGAACTCTCTGTTTTTTAGCTTGTTATAATCGACTTTACCATCAGTATAACACGTTCTATCTAAAGGTAATCCCCCTAATAAATCTCCCATATATCCATACTTAATGTGGTATTCTTCTACAGAGTATTTGAGGAAGCCTTGGTTAAAATGAGTATAAAATTTAGAATATGGTTTAGAGCGTATATCAACAAGAAACTCAATATCGAAACTTTGTAGTTCCAATATAAGCTCTTTGATATCTTTGCTTCCATGTCCTATGGAAAATATGTGACTTAATTGTTCCATATATTCTTTTTGAATAGATTCTATACTATTACAAAAGTAACAAAATCTTTTTTATGTGGTTCTAATTTTACTTTTTTTATTTTGATTGTTAGCTAATCTGTGAAGTTGGGTATCAGGTCAATAGCTTTCTTCTTGCTTTCATCCACAATCTTAGCATATATTTGCGTAACTTGAATATTTGTATGCCCAAGTAATTTTGATACAGTATATAAATCTGCTCCAAGTGTAATCATCATGGTTGCATGGGTATGTCTTGATACATGGAATGTAAGATGTTTGTCTATTCCTGCACTTTCTGCCCATTTGGGCAATATTTCGTTTGTTCTGCCCAATGATATTAAATCAGCGAAAACTTTGTCTGTGGACTTTGCATTGCCTTTAGGAGGCAGTTGCTTTACAGCTTCACCACTTAGTGGTATTGAAATTGCTATTTTAGTTTTTTGCTGTACCATATTGAGGGTATATTTTCCTTCATTATCTTCCTTTAAGTCACCCCATGTTAAGGCGGCTACATCGCAATGGCGAATACCACAAAAACAGCAGAAGAGGAAAGCTCGTTTTACCGTGTTATTGCGGAAATCTGTTTTTATCAAAATTTTCAATTCGTCTATGGTGAGAAATTCTCGCTTGGCTTGTACTTGCTTTGGCTTATCTTCCAATTTTATTTTATCCATAGGATTAGCAGGTAAAATATCTTCTGTTACAGCATAATTGATGCAATAACGAAGCATCTTGTAGTAGTGGGCACGTGTATTTGGGCTTACATATTTTTCTTTCTTACAATGTTGCTGTTTAGCTGTTTTTAGATATTCGACAAAACCAATAATGTATTCCTTATCAAGTTGTTTAAATGTAACTCCTGTCTTATCGTATCGCTTCAAATGATGGATAAGGGTATTAGAGGTGACCTTTCTGCCTGTCTTTTCTACATCTTTATCAGCTATGTACTGGATATAGTCAATCAACTTGATGTTTGACTTATTTTTACTGTTGCTGAAGCCATAGCGGTTATTTTGTATCTCAACGATTTTTTGCGCTTTGATGGCATTTGCCAATTTCATGGTTTCTGCATTACGGTTCTTGGTTGCACGGTCTTTTTCTGGAACAAGATAGAGTTTTAGAAATTCATAGTTTCTTTTTCCATCTACATAGATGTCCAAGTAAATAGATTCATTTCCATTGTTCAGTTTCTTGGTTCTGATACGGATTGGCTCTTTTATTTTCACTTCTTTGCTCATGGTTAATTCTTGTTTGATACAGTAGCAAAGATAGAAAATATTTTTGTTTTTGAGTAACAAACGAGTAACAGAAGTAACAAAAAACAAGGGTAAGGAAGGGAAAAATGAAGTAACAATAGAAAATGACAAATGAATGTAATATATTGATATATAGTGTATTTATATTCTTTTGTTACTCTTTTATTATTTTGAATATGGCATTACCATTATTCCACATTGTAATGCCATTCTATTTTGTTGTTATGATTTATTCAAACTTTGTTTCCAGACTGCAAAGATATACAATCTTTTGTATTTATGTTGCCGGATACAGGCGAACCGGATATAGAAAATATTGTTTGGGCGAATAAGCGGGAGAGGAATTTGAGTCTTTTAATAATCCAGTATGGCCCGAACCTGCCGCTTTTCTTTTTTGGGGCATATAGCGAGGCGGCTGTTTGCCATATTGAATGCTACTCCCAGATCGATCACGCTGTTGTCTTTGCACCAGTATTCCTCGTCGTATAAAAAAGTTCCTTGATACTTGGCGAGGAACATGTTGAATTCCCGTTGCCTGGTGTGCAGTAATACCAGATTGAGCATATCCGGCAGATGCCAGTTGTCTAAGGTCCCTTCGGAAATGGACTCGCAATAGATCAAGGCATCGAAATAATCGAGTGTCTGTTCCCGTATCTCCATTACCGAACCTTTATAAGGGGCTATATCGGGTTCTATATGCTGACCGGGAGAATCTGCTCCAGCCTGTATGATCACGCCGTTTGCATAGAGATCTCCGACTGCCGGAACCCGGAAAGGGGGAAGATGGATACCTTGCGCGATCTTATATCCTTTTTCGGGGTAATAGTAAGTGAAATGGCTCAGTGATGTCGTGAGGCGGATGGAACGGATGTGGCTGGCTTCATCCGGGATAGCGATTGAAATACCCCGATTCAGTATCTCTGTATCCGGTGTTATGTAACGATACAAGGGGAACTGTCCGGATGTGAATTCGAACGCTGCTTTTTGTACGGATGCCGGAAGATTGTCAGGGAATATGAAATACATAATTTTCCAATTGCTCCATCTGTCCCCCTAAGACGGAAAATATAATAAAAGCGTGGGAACTGCCATCTATCCAAGCAAGAGGTATCGCCAAACACCTATCCAGCAGATAGACAACAGCCCACGCTTGATGTTTATATATTATGTATATATATACAAAAAACGTGAGGCAATTGTTGTCTACTGTCCTTGCTGGATGAAAAATTGGCGATTTTCTTGCTTAAGGACAATATGATAACGCTTCTGTTTTACTATGTGATATTGCAACTCCTTGCAATAAATTTCACGACAAAGATAGTGTATAAATGCTGTGATTTATAAACTTTATGTGTTTTTGTTAATGCGCTTCCAGCCAGTTTACCCCTTCACCGCAGTCGGCGATCAAGGGAACTTGCAGTTTGATTGCATTTTCCATTTCATCCAACACGATTTGTTTCACTTTTTCCAATTCGTCTTTGTAGACGTTGAAGTTCAATTCATCGTGTACCTGCAGGATCATCTTGCTCTTCAGACCTTCGGTTTCGAAACGGTTGAAGATGCGAACCATGGCAACTTTGATGATGTCGGCTGCACTGCCCTGGATCGGAGCGTTGATCGCGTTTCGTTCGGCATATCCCCGTACGATCGCGTTATGGGAGTTGATATCCGGCAGGAAACGTTTGCGCTTGTAGATCGTCTCTACATATCCTTTTTCTTTCGCCACCTCGATGCTTTCGTCCATGTATGCACGGATGTCCGGATAGGTTTTGAAGTATCCTTCGATCAACTCTTTTGACTCTGCGCGTGGGATGCTCAGCCGTTCGGCCAACCCGAAAACAGAGATTCCGTAGATAATGCCGAAATTGGCCGTTTTCGCTTTCCGACGCATATCGGAAGTGACTTCTTCAACCGGAATACCGTATATCTTGGCGGCTGTGGCGGCATGAATGTCGGCTCCGCTGCGGAAGGCTTCTATCATGTGGGCATCCTGGCTCAGATGGGCCATGATGCGAAGTTCGATCTGCGAATAGTCGGCGGAGAAGAAAATACAGTCTTCGTTTTCGGCTGTAAAGGCTTTCCGGATTTCACGTCCCAACTCATCGCGTACCGGAATGTTTTGCAAGTTCGGATTGGTGGAACTGAGGCGGCCGGTCGAGGTGACTGCCTGGTTGTAGGATGTATGGATCTTGCCGGTTTCCGGGTTGATCAGTTCGGGCAGGGCGTCGATATAGGTGCTGAGCAGCTTCTTCAGCCCTCGATATTCGAGCAGCTTTCCCACAACGGGATGTTTGGAACGCATTTTTTCCAGTATTTCTTCACTCGTGCTATAGCTGCCTGTCTTTGTCTTCCTCGCTTTCTCTTCTATCTTGAGGTGATCGAAAAGGACTTCGCCGACCTGGCGGGCAGAATTGATGTTGAACTTCATTCCTGCCAGTTCGTAGATCTCTTTCTCCAACTTCTTGAGTGCGGTCGTCAGTTCCTCGGACGATTGTTTCAAGGCGACGGTGTCAAGCGTCACTCCCGTATATTCCATTTCAGCCAATACATATATTAAAGGCATCTCGATGTCATAAAAAAGCGATTCGAGTCCTTCTTTTTCCAGACAGGGGGTAAAATAGTTTTTCAGCTTGAGCGTGATGTCCGCGTCCTCGGCGGCATATTCGGCTACTTGGGCAACCGGGACGTCACGCATGGTAAGTTGTTTCCTTCCTCTCGGGCCGATCAGTTCCTCGATCCGTACTGTTTTATATTTAAGGTATGTTTCGGCGAGGTAGTCCATACCGTGACGCAGTTCGGGATTCAGAAGGTAGTGGGCGATCATCGTGTCGAATAGAGGGCCGGCTATCCGGATTCCATATTTGCGGACGACAAGGATGTCGAATTTTATATTTTGTCCGATCTTGAGAGATTTCGGATTCTGCAGGGCGGGGGAGAAGTGGGCAAGAATTTTGTCGGCTTCTTCGCGGGCTGCCGGAACAGGGACGTACCAAGCCTCGTTTTCCTTCACGGCGAACGACATTCCGACCAATCCGGCCTTCAATGGATCTATACCATCTGTTTCCGTGTCAAAAGCAAAAAAATCCTGTTCGTTCAAAAACCGCCCTAATTCTATTCTTTTTTCCTCTGTATCAACAAGATAATAGGTGTGAGGAGTAGACTTTAAGTTCGCGAGAGTCGAATATTTGGGAACAGCTGTAGGTTCGGTCGCAAATTCTTCAAAGAGCGAGCCTTGAATCGGGCCTGCCGGAGCTGCTTTTTTTCTTGTATCGGCTTTTGCTGGCGCCGGTGCTGTTTTGGACTCCGTTTTGACTTTTTCCGGCTCTCCGCTCATTCTGTTAATAAATGTTCTGAATTCTAATTCAGTGTAAATCTCTACGAGACGTTCCTCATTCATCTTTTCACGGATGCATTTGGCAGCATCGAACCGGATCGGTACATCCGTCTTGATTGTTGCCAGGAATTTGGAGAAGCGGATCTGCTCCATGTTCTCCATGACCTTCTTTTGAAGGGAGCCTTTCAGCTTGTCGGTATTCTCCAAAAGATTTTCGATCGTTCCGAATTCGGCCAATAATTTCTGGGCGGTCTTTTCACCGACACCCGGACATCCGGGGATGTTGTCGGAACTGTCGCCCATCAGTCCTAAAAGGTCGATCACCTGGTCGACGGATGTCAGGCCGTATTTGTCCAGTACTTCGGGTACGCCCATAATCTCGTAGTCACCGCCGAAGCGGGGGCGGTACATGAATATATGTTCGGATACCAGCTGGCCGTAGTCTTTGTCAGGTGTCATCATATATACTTCGAAACCTTCTTTTTTGGCTTGCTTGGCAACCGTGCCGATAACATCGTCGGCCTCATAGCGCGGAACTTCCAGTATCGGGATATTGTAGGCTTCTATGATGTCTTTGATGAAAGGGACCGACTTGCGGATATCTTCCGGCGTCTCTTGCCGTTGCGCCTTGTACTGTTCGTAGGCTTCGTGGCGGAAAGTCGGACCTTTCGGGTCGAAGCCTACCGCAATATGGGTCGGGTTTTCACGTTTCAGGACATCTTCCAGGCTGTTGATAAAACCGAAGATGGCCGAAGTGTTCATGCCTTTGGAGTTGATACGCGGGTTCTTGATAAAAGCGTAGTAAGACCGATAAATCAATGCATATGCATCTATGAGGAATAACTTCATCTCTTTTAACACGTTTTAGTGTGACAATTGTCGGTAAATGTACGAAAAAACTCGCTTACTCGATACTTTTTGTTACTTTTGCGCATCTTAGGATCAATTATGAAGGATAGAAGTAAAATAGAACAACCGGTTGCCGTAGAGTTTAAACGTTTTAATGATGAGTTTGCTGCTTCGCTGCGAAGCGAAACGAATCGTTTGCAATCAGCTATTGACCAGATACTGAATGCGGGCGGAAAACATGTCCGCCCCTTATTAGTACTTTTGACGGCTAAAGCATGTGGGCAGGTAACGGATAATACGATCAATTCGGCTGTTCTGTTGGAACTGCTTCATACTGCCACACTGATTCATGATGATGTGATCGACGAGACAAAACAGCGTCGCGGGGTTCCTTCCTTGAATGCCATATTCGATAACCGCATTTCTGTCTTAGTGGGCGATTATGTCCTTTCCACCGCGTTGATCCGTTCTATCCAGACAGGTAATCTGCAAATCATAGGTATTGTTTCCAATCTCGGACGCGATCTTTCGGAAGGGGAGATCAAGCAGTTGGAAACGGCCGAAGAAAGCATCATCGACGAATCCTGCTATATGCAGGTGATACGGAAAAAGACGGCCATGCTGCTTTCCGCTTGTGCCGAGATCGGTTCCATCTCTGCCGGGGCATCCGGTGAAATGGTGGAAAAATGCCGTGAGTTCGGCGAATACTTAGGTTACTGTTTCCAGATCAAAGATGATATCTTCGACTACTTCAAAGAGGCGAATATCGGCAAACCGACCGGCAACGATATCCGGGAGGGAAAGGTCACGCTCCCCTTGCTGCACGCGTTGCAGACGGGTAGGAGAGAAGAGGCAGAACATTGCCTTCATATCATAAATGAAAAAGACTTTACCACAGAGAATATAGATTTGCTGATTGATTTTGCGAAAGCGAACGGGGGAATCGAATATGCTGAACAGCGTATGCAGGTATATCATGACAAAGCGGTCGAGGTTTTGATGACACTTCCTGAATCGGAAGCACGCGAAGGTTTGCTGCTGCTTGCCGATTACATCGTAGAACGCCGTAAATAGATTTTCGCGTATTTACTGTCACTCTATCACTTTTTTTCTTGCATCCTTTGTATATCAACATGTATTGAGTGTGATAGATGCCCTTTTCATCCATCACTCCTGTGTCACTCTCTATCACACTGTCTCGTCCTGATTTTGGTTGACTGTGTATTAAAAAAATCCTGTTATAGGT
>OLNO01002849.1_pt1 | contig 11128 bp, 8 predicted proteins | sample 1672861 | NCBI WGS metagenome assembly OLNO01 (sample SAMEA3136731, study PRJEB25190) | human gut metagenome | reverse complement strand
TGTAACGTATAACAAGAAATGTAAGCGAAATTGAAATAATCATATAAACAATTAAAATTAAATAAAATCAATTAGTTATGTATTTGAAATATCTTTCAATAATAAGGTTTAAACTTGTAAATAAAATAGTTTAAATAAGCCGCTATTTTTATATCTTTATTAAGCATTTCTACCATTGTTTTTATTCACAAAATGTTAAAAACTAAAAATAGAGGTTTTACCTCGGTACGTAAAAAATGAGGAGCATGTTTTTTTTGCGTATGACCTTAAATTCCATTTTTATGGGAAGCATAGGAGAAATGTAATGAATAAAGCTTTTAAGGCTATTTGGAGTGATGTACGCCAATCTTTTGTCACGACCAGTGAGATCCAACCTTCTCACGGCAAAAGATCAAAGGCTTCCGTGAGTCTGAGTGTAGCAACCGTTCTTTTGGCTACTAGCGGTTTAGTTTCTGCGGCATACGTAGAGACAGGCACGTTAGGTGACAAAGCGTCTTGGGAGACGGCGGAGTATAACTACAATTGGGGGCTGGGAGCAATGAATGCTTCTTCGGCGTATGCCCTTGGATTTTACGGTCAAAATACAACGACTGGAGTGATGGACTCAGGAGCATGGCTTGGAAACCCGGACTTAGATACTCCTCGTATCACAGCCACTCACGTAACAGGAGTTTACGGTTCTAGTGGAAATCGCTATCCTCAAAGCATATATGCAACCATTCAAAAGGGAGTTGTTCCTACAGCAGCGGAAGGACAGCCTTTTGCAGAAGGTGAAGAGTTCGATGTGAAAGGAGACTATACCCTGGGCTTAAATGATGCTCATGGAACTCAAGTTACAGGAGTGATCGGAGCGGAACGAAATGGGGAATATGGTCACGGGGTTGCATTTAAAGCAAATGTGGTCGTCGGAAATACAGGAGCAACAGACAATAATAATTACGGGCCTTTCCAAGATTACAACTATTACTTCAAGGGATATAAAGCGTTAGCAGATGCTGTCAATGCCGGCAATGGAGAATATCGTGGCGGCATGGTCAATAATTCCTACGGTACCAACACTAAGATCTATAGCTCTGGTGGACATAGACTTACACCAGATGAGATGTCTGAGCTACTGGCTGGAAGTGGAAATTATGATAGAGCTTCCGCGGCGTATGCTGTTACATTCTCTGGCGACTATAGTTTCTTGGGGCTAAATGATGTCCCAGGAGCGGATCAATATTCAACGAATCCATCCGCTTTTGAGTGGGAGTATATGTATTTCAAACTCAAATACGGGGATAAGCCCAGTTTTCTTGACGGAGCCTATGATGCCGTGAAGGGAACCAATGTTATCCTTTCCTGGGCAGCGGGTAATCAAGACAGAGGCACGCCTTACCTGAAAGGGTTGTATCCATACTTCCATCCCGAAGCTGAGAAAAACTGGCTCAATGCTGTTGGTGTTATGCAGACACGAGGGGATAATGACCAGTATATGCAGGCAACCTACTGTAAAGCGGGCCTTGCCAAGTGGTGGTCCATGTCTGGCCCGACTGCATATCCAGGAATTGGGACGACATACGTTACAACTGATTTGGAGAACGGAAGGCTCACTACTACCGGTTTCAATGGTACATCGGCCTCCGATCCTCAAATTTCAGGCGCCTTTACAGTTCTTCAGTCTCGCTATCCCAGCATGACAGCTATTCAAGTTAAGGATGTCATGTACACAACTGCAAGTCACATTGGAGCAAATGGTCAGCCTTTCACGAATTGGACTGCGGCTGAAGGCACACCTGACGTCATTTATGGTTGGGGTATGCCAGATCTCGAAAAAGGAATGTACGGTCCCGGCCAGTTCTTAGACCACTTTGAATATCGTCTGAGTGAACCACTGGATGTTTGGAGTAACGACATTACAGAAGCAGGTCTCCAGCAGCGCGAAAAAGAAGACAAGGCTTGGATGGCGGCTACCAAGAATGGCACAGATCCTGACGCCGGAGGGGAGTATACGTTAGGTGACGATATTGTTGTTTTAGACGGAAATCTCGACTTCTACGATAACACCGTCAGCCCCGAGCAGGCAAAGAAATGGAGAGCAGAGTATTACGCTGCTAGAGCAGCCTATATCCAGAATAAGATCGATAATAACCTCTACAAGGGCGCTTTGATTAAATCAGGTCAGGGCACTTTGGTCATGACGGGTAACAATAGTTATACCGGAGGTACAGAGGTTAAAGAAGGTTCATTATTTGGTTTCACGGAATCCTTCGGCTCTGCAGATGTGAATGTTAATGGAGGTACATTTGGTATATTGGCTACTTTCAACGACAACTTTACTCAGAAGGGCCAGCTTAACTCTCTAGTTGGGGTCGCAAGAGCTCCGATCCAAAAGGCTAATGTCGTAGTCAACGACGGGGGTACCTATGCAATTGTTGCAGATCAGGATGTACAAGTTGGCAACCTAACGTTTAATCCCGGGTCCAAGGTTACCGTCACATCTTTGACCGATAACGCGTTTGAAAAGGCTTATGACGGCATTGATCAAGTCGGAACGGTTACGGCAGACAAGATTGAAGGCTTTAACGAAAACGCTGTTGTGACTCCTGACTTTGCCTTAGTTGACCATACCGTAACGCTTGACGGAAATACTCTTACAGGGATCCTGACCAAGAATGATAAAACTTTAGCTGACTACGCAGCTAACAGCAATGGCGTAGCAGTAGCGAATGCTTTGATGGCCGACGATGCGCTTCTGGCTGGTTTGACTGATGCAACTAAGGATGAGGCAAGAAATACGCTCAACTCTTTGGGTAATGACATCCACGTCACAGCCAATGCAATGACCATTGCTAATGGTCAGTCGCTGGTTCGAGCGATTAAGGATCAGGCAATCGGAATTGACGGTGCTGCTCATGTAGCCGATGTTGACGGCGGACGTGCACGTCTGTGGCTTTCTGCAGTTGGCAATTGGTCCAAGATGGATCGCGCCGGAGCCTCTAAGCTGAAGGCTGATTTCTACACCGGTCTAGTTGGATTAGAAGCTGACATCAATGCCAATAATAAAGTTGGTGTCTTCTTCGGTGCAGGTAAGACAAAGTTCAAAGGCGGTCATGACGGAAAGATTGACTCTGACGATCTCCATTTTGGTATCTACGGTCAGTCCAAGTTTGAACCGGTGCGTTTGAACTATGGCTTCGCTTATACGCACCAGGATCGCGATGCAAACAGCGCTCTCTTCTATAAGAACCAAGCTTTCGCGGCCTCTCCAAGCTACAACGCCAAACTTGCTCAGATCTTCGGCGAAGTTGCATACACCGGACTTAACCTTGGTACTGTCAATGTTGAACCGTATGTTGGTTTAGCTTGGATGCATCTCTCTGCGGACGACTTCAGCAACGATTACGTCGGCGGAAAGGTCAGCACTAAGTTTGAAAGTCAGAACCTTGCTGTCTCGAACCTCGGCGCTCGCGTCAAAGTTCCGTTTGAAGTTGGTCCGGCCAAGTTCAAGGCTGTCGCTGACGTGAATTGGACACAGTACATGGGTGACACCCGCGGCAAGTCTACGCTTAAGTTTGGTAACGGAGCCTCCGCAACGATTAAGAGTGAAAAACTCTCTGCAGTCGCAGCGGTCGGTGTCGGCCTTGAAGCTCAGCTTGGCAAGAGAGCTTCCCTGGGCGTTTCTTACTACGGTGCTTACGGCAGCAAGATTAAGTCCAATGGTGTCGGTGCGACATTCAAACTTGCTTTCTAAACAATCATTTTTCTCCCTGGGTGGTAGGAGCTTCATCTAATGAAGCTCCTAGCGGCAGAGTGCGTTCCATACCTAGCGCACTCTGCTGCATCACCAACCTCGATCCCAAATTAATAGGGGAAATTTTATGAGTATCATGGTTATTCTTCAGATCATCGTCCTCTTGGGCGCGATCTTCATCGGCGTGCGGCTCGGCGGCATCGGTATCGGTTATGCGGGCGGCGCAGGCGTGCTGGTTCTCGGTCTTTGTCTGGGCATGAAGCCGGGCAACATCCCTTGGGACGTGATCCTGATCATCGCTTCTGTAATTGCTGCTATTTCTGCAATGCAGCTTGCAGGCGGTCTTCAGTATCTTGTTTACATTGCTGAGAAAATTCTCTACAAGAACCCGAAATACATTAATTACCTCGCACCGATTGTTACTTATGTCCTGACAATCTTTGCCGGTACGGGTCACACAGCCTTCTCAATGATTCCGGTGATTGTGGAAGTAGCAAAAGGCGAAAATATTCGTCCTTCTGTTCCGCTCTCTATCGCAGTGGTTGCCTCTCAGATTGCAATTACAGCTTCTCCGGTTTCTGCGGCTGTTATTTACATGACAGGCGTGTTAGAGCCATTCGGATGGAGCTATCCGGCTCTTCTCGGCGTTTGGCTTTTGACAACCTTCTTAGGTTGCATGATTACAGCCTTCATCATGACTCACATTTCTAAGATGGATCTTGCCAGCGATGCGATCTATCAGGAACGTTTGAAAGAAGGCTTGGTCAAGCCTCCGGTTGGCCTTAAAGATATGACGATTACTCCGTCTGCCAAGCTTTCTGTTTGGATCTTCTTGATCGGCGTTTTGTGCGTCGTCTTCTATGCTTCTGCTATTTCTCCGGCTGTTGGCTTGATTAAACCGGTCATCGTTCCTCGCGATGCGGCGATTATGAGTTTGATGCTTGCTGTCGGTGCTCTTATTACCGTTTTATGCAAGGTTAATCTCGGAGATGTGGCCGGAACTTCTGTGTTTAAGTCCGGTATGGTGGCCTGCATCTGCGTTCTTGGTGTTGCTTGGCTCGGTGACACTTTCGTCTCCGGCCATACAAAGGAAATCAAAGATTTTGCAGCTCAAACAATCAGCCAGTATCCGGCACTGCTTGCGGTTGTATTCTTTCTAGCAGCGATGCTTTTGTATTCTCAGGCGGCTACAGCTAAGGCAATCACTCCGACAGTAGTTGCAGCATTAGGTATTACAGCCGCCAATCCGGACAACTCTTACATGCTTGTCGCATGCTTCGCAGCTGTGTCTGCTCTGTTTGTTCTCCCGACTTATCCGACATTGCTCGGAGCAGTCCAGATGGACGACACGGGTACAACTCGTATCGGTAAATGGGTCTTCAATCACTCCTTCTTTATCCCAGGCGTTCTGGCAATTTTCTTCTCAGTTGCTCTCGGATTCGTAGTGTGTGGATTCGTATAACCTGAAAAAGGAAAGAGGAAATACGGTCTCTTTCCAAAGATCAAAGGTTCGAGATGAGCGCAGTTTTCCTATGGTTGTGCAAAGCAGGAACAGTCCTTTATTGTCTCACAATGCTGGTACTGACTATCGCATACTGCTCTGTCAGCATCTACCGCAACTATTTTGATAACAAATAATAAATTCCCTATATCCTCTTGTTGTCCTCTCATTGAACCTAAAAAATTCTTTGAGGTTTTGGCAGAGGCTGGAATGTCCGAGGGCTTCCAAACCTTTGCTTTTTCTTTTGTTTCTTAAAGGAGGAATAGATTCAAAATAATGACGTTCTTGCCATTGGCTGGGAATTTCTGCAGCCAATCAATGGTAAATAAGAAAAGCCGCAGCGAAATCCGAAATCATCCGAGCCGGCTGCGGCTTGTTTTGACTAAAAGGTCAGGTGAAGATTACTTAATGTATTGGTCTTCCCATTTAGCCATTGTGCCGTTGCCTTTAATGGTCTTCATCCAGTCGTTCACGGCAGCTTCAAGCTTCGGGTAACCCTGTTTCATCAGGACGCCGAAGTGGTTTTCTGTGAAAGGTTTGTCGACCAACGGAGCGGCAACCTTAGGATTGTCCTTCGCATATCGGCGAGCTTCCATGGTTTCGGTGATCATGACATCGGCTTTTCCTTCACCGACTAAGCCCGGAATCTCGGCGTTGTGCTCATGCATCATGAGCTGAGCTTTCGGAGTCATTTCCTTGGCAAACTTTTCGTTTGTGCCGCCTGGGTTGTACATGACACGAACAGTTGGCTGGTTGACGTCGTTCAATTCTTTGAACTGACCAGTCTTGTTCTTAGTGACGAGAATCGTCTTGCCAAAGGTGAGATAACCGTCGGACATGGTCATGACTTTCTTACGAGCGTCTGTGACGGTAATGCCGCTCATGGCAACGTCAAACTTATCGGCCATCGTGTCGGCCTGCAAGGTCTTCCAAGTTGTCGGAACATATTTGAGTTTGACGCCGAGGTACTTAGCCAGGGACTGTGCCATTTCTGCGTCAAAGCCTTCGTATTTCCCGGTTTCTTTGTTGAGGTAGCTCATCGGCTTGTAATCGCCGGTGGAACCGACTAAGAGTTCGCCGGAGGCCTTAATTTGTTCTAAGGAGCGGGCCTCTGCCATGCTGGCGAATGCAGCAGTCACAGCAGCTAAGGATAAAACCAAAATGGAAGTGACAAGTTTTCCGTGCTTCATTTTTATAAGTTCTCCTAAACGAGGTTTGATCGATTCAGTATACGACTCAAAACCATGCAAAACAAAAACAAATCCCATTCTTTCGAAAGATCGCGCAAATATTTCCCGATTTATTTGCGACGAATGGGAACGCAAGGCCTTTTAGTTTCAAGGCTAAAAAGTATTATGGGAATTTTCAGACATTATTTTACCAAAAGATCTGAATAATCAAATAAATGCCAGTCTCTTGAATAAGAAGCATGCAAATAATTACCCCATTCAAGACGTTCGATGACTTGTCGCATAAGGCCGCTCGGCTGATCATCAATGGTGAGACGTTTTTGAGTACGAGGATGAATGAAGCTGATTCGACCGCAGTGGAGAAGGAGGCGGTCTCCGCCGAAATATTCGGCAAGGACACGGTTAAGCGGTCCTTTGCCGTAAGTCGCATCTCCGACAATGGGATGCGCGAGATGTTTGAGGTGGCGTCTTAACTGATGACGTCTGCCGGTGGCAAGCTCAAGCAGGACTAAAGAGAGGCGAGTGGTATCAAACTTGCCGGAAGAAACGGGAACCTCTGATTCAGCCAATCTGTGAAGGTAAGAAAGCGCGTCCTGTGCTTCTGTCTTTTGCACACGTAGATAGGGATCGACGGGAGGCTTCAGCGCATGGCGAACCTCAATATCCTCTGGTGCCCAGCCGCGGACGACCGCGTAATAACGCTTGTGAAAGGTCTCATGAGTTTGCTGACTCAGTGCCGAAACTATCTCCCTGTTGAGCCCGAACATCAGGATTCCGGAAGTGCCTCGATCTAGACGATAAACCGGACTCACGCGTCGGCCGATCTGATCTCGCAGCAACTGCAGTGCAAACTCGGTGTCGCCGTTGGCAATTTCCGTTCGGTGCGTCAGCATCTTTTCCGGCTTGGAGACAACGACAAGGTCTTCGTCTTGATAGAGGATTTTCAGTACGGTCATGAGCGGAAAGTTCGGAGAAGGAAGCGCCGGCAGAGGGATCGGTAAAAAATAAGGACTCGATTCTAGCGAACCGAGTCCTAAGAAGAAAGATGAAACTAAAGCATCAAATTAACCGCGGATCAGGAAGATACCGATGATGACCCACAGCAGGAGGAAGACTGTATCAATGCTCATCAGCACGATCGGTGTCCAGCCGACTTCCTTCAGTTTGCCCAGAGAGGTCTTTAAACCAAGGGCAGAAATGGAAATCAAAATGAACAGTCTGGAGATTTCGCCGAGTGTGTTGGAGACATTCGTCGGAATGATTCCGGTGCAGTTCAAAGCGGCCAGAGCGATGAAGCCGAGCAGGAACATCGGAATGTTCTTGTACCAGGGCTTGGCTTTCTCTTCTTCAGTGCGATGTGCCTTAGAGGAAAAGACAAACATGAAGATGATGAGGATCGGGATCAGAAGAGCGACACGAATCATCTTCGTCAAGCTCGCGATTTCCAGTGCGTCCGGGCCGATCATGGCGCCGGCGCCCACGACCTGTGCAACGTCGTGAATGGTACCGCCTAAGAAGATGCCGGCATCGATGTGGTCAAAGCCGCACCATCCGGAGATGAACGGATAAAGAACCATAGCGAGGGTGGACAGAGCGGTAACCGTGACCACGATAGCAAGCAGAGCCTGCTCTCTTAACTGCTTATGGTTGAATGTGGCAGCTAAGGCAATAGCGGCAGACGCACCGCAAATAGCGGTAGAGGCGGCAGCCAGTGTGCCTTCGGTAAGCGGCCACTTAGAAAAACGGGTAATGAAAGCGCCGAAGAGCAGTGTGGCAAACACACCGCCGATAATCATGGCAAGCAGGGCCGGAGACAGGAGTCCCAGCTGGCTCGCGGTGATTTTGGCACCTAACAGGCCTACGCCCCATCGGAGAACGGTTGTGGAGCAAAAATGAATACCGGCAAGCGTTCTCCGGTCCTCTGAGAGGAAGTGGAAAGCCATACCGATTAACAAAGCGAACAAAACAGCAGGACCGCCGTAGTGCTCAGAGACGAATAGTGAGGCAGCGCCGATAATGACGGCCATAAGCGTTCCGCGCCAGCGCGTTTCCAGCCAGTGTTTCAAACTCACTTTTTCTGTGGTCATGTTTTAAATTTCTCTTGTGTTCCATACGAGCCACACAATGGTGCGCTCGTCATGAATGTGCGGGAGCACCTTCTGACGGACAAGAGTGTGGTACTCGTTCAGCCATTTCTTTTCGTCGGGCTGCAGCCTTTCCGGAATGACGGCAGAAAGGTCTATCGGACAAAGAGTTAGTGTTTTGAATTTCAAGAAACGTCCGAATTCATTTTCTTCTGCGAATTCGGTCGCCACTAAATTTTCAATGCGGATACCCCAGCGGCCGGGACGATAAATACCGGGTTCATCACTGGTCACCATGCCTTCGGACATTGCTGTCTCTTTCGAGATAAACGCATCGGAACGAGGGCTTATCCGCGGGTAACTAATCCTCTGCGGCCCTTCGTGAACATTAAGGAAAAATCCGACGCCGTGGCCCGTTCCATGCCCAAAATTAGCAAAATGTTGCCAGATCGGTTCACGCGCTAAGGGATCTAATAATTGTGAAGAAATACCGTCGGGAAATACGGCCATCGCAAGACGTATGTTTGCCCGTAATACGGCGGTGTAATCTTCTTTCATCAGATCGGTTGCTTTCCCGATCAATTTTGTGCGGGTGATGTCGGTCGTACCTTCGGGAAATTGAGCTCCGGAATCAATGAGAAGGAAGCCGTTATCCTTAATCGGGGCGCCTCCGGACTTATCGGGTTGATAGTGGGGGAGTGCGGCGTTGGAGCCGAATGCAGAGATGGTTTCAAAGCTCAGAGAAATATATCCCGGAAGAGATTTTCTGAAGAAAAGGAGCTTGTCGGCGAGGGACTGCTCCGTCATTTCTTCTTTGCCCAAATTGCGATCGAGCCAGGCAAAGAATCGCACCAAGGCAACACCGTCTTTGATCATGGCGTCAGATATCAGATTGATCTCTTCGGGCGTCTTGAGCGCTTTCATGCGTTCAATAGGATTAGGCAATTCCAGCTGAGTGATCTGCTCCGGCAGGTGAGACAGCAAAGACGCATTGATTTCTTCCGGGTCAGCCAGCACCGTTCCTGAGGAAAGAGAGGCGAGCGTCTTGCCGACACAATGGTAAGGAGCTAAAGCAACACCGTCCCGAAACAATAACTCTCTCAGATTGGCAGGGACTTTCTCTTCGTTAATGAAAAGCGTTGCAGTGCCCTTGGACGGAATCAAGGCGTAGGCGTAGAAGACGGGATTGTTCGGAACGTCGGATCCGCGGAGGTTAAAAATCCATGCGATATCGTCGAGCTTCGAAGTAAGCAGATAGTCCGCACCTTCTTTTTTGAGAACCTCACGCAGAGCGGTAAGTTTCTGTTCTCGGTTTCGCGGGGAAACTGTATGGTCAAAGATCGGCTTTTCAGCGCGTTCCGGTCTTTCTTCCCAGATGGTTTCTTCGGGCGTCTGACGAACCAGCGAGAGATGAAGATGTTTCTCGGCAAAAACTCGGGCGTAATTCTTGGCGTCTTTGCCGGAAATCAATTCGGAGTTGATGCCGACACAGTCGTTGGCCATCAAGTGCGCGGCAAACCAGTCGGCAGACTCCGCGGCGTAGCCTTGGTTGAGTTTAACGAGTTCAATGCCGGAGCCCTCGAGCTGCTGCTCGGCCTGAACCCAGTAGCGGGAGTCGGTGACAAGCGCTGCGGCGTCCTGAGTCACTAAGAGAGATCCTGCAGAGCCCGTGAAGCCCGAAAGCCACTTGCGGAAGGCATAGTGTTCATCCACGTATTCGGAAAGATGAGGGTCTGCCGTCGGGACGATCCAGCCGTTGAGACCGTGATCTTTCAAAAAAACACGTAAGGCAGACACTCTGCTGCTGATAGAGGAGTTCACTGAAGCCTCCGCAATGGAAAATTAATAAACCTTGCGAATCGTTGCCGAGAGCGGAGTGCCGCTTTCGTCGTTTTCAATTGTCTGGCGGCCGATGTGCATCTTCTCAACGCGCCAGCCGGCGTCGCGCAGTTCGTTCAACGTTGCAACGACGTCCAGGTCGGGGCATTCAAACGAGAATCCGCCGAGTTTGGTGCCGGCGGTAAAAAGTCCCGCACCCTTGCATACCGTTTCTGTACGCAAAGGAGCATCCAGCAGCGGGTCAAGTCCGGCGCGATCGACGTGCGGAGTAAAGGCAGAATGCGGTCCCGTGGAAGAACATCCTGCTAAGGCCAACGCAGCAAGCGCTGCAGTAGTCAAAAGTAAGCGTTTACTCACCATTTAATTTCTTATCCAAAAGGCGACGATTGGTCATGCGCAACGCATGTTCGGTGGTTTCCCAGTCAATGCAGGCATCGGTGACGGAGACACCGTATTTAAGCTGAGACAGATCGGCAGGAATCTTTTGATTGCCAGCGTTAATGTTGCTCTCCAGCATGACGCCGCAAATCGATTTGTTGCCGTTGACAATCTGGGTAATGCAGTCGTTCAAAACGAAGGGCTGCAGGTCGGGATTTTTCATGCTGTTGGCGTGCGAGCAGTCGACAACGATGCGGAAATGCGCCGAACCGGCACCGCCGTGCCCCGAACGGGCGAAAATCTTCACGTAGTCTACAAAGTTCGAACCAGCCATATTACGTCGATTTAGTATTACAAAGTTACTACAAAAAAGAGAAATGCGGAAAGATATAGTGATAGAATT
>OLNO01002835.1_pt1 | contig 11162 bp, 8 predicted proteins | sample 1672861 | NCBI WGS metagenome assembly OLNO01 (sample SAMEA3136731, study PRJEB25190) | human gut metagenome | reverse complement strand
GATCAGGTGCACATCTACATCGGTGCCTTGTGCAATACCTGCATGATGAAGTGCCTCGATGATCGAAAGGTACGCATCGGGCAGGCTCACATATTTGCCTACGATCGCGATATCCGTCGTGTCTTTGCAAGCGGCGCGCGCGTCGAGGAATATTTGGAGAGGCGAGAGATCGATCGGAGTAACGGGCAGGTCGAGTTTCTCGAGCACTTGCACATCGAAGTCTTGCGCGGCGAGCATGATGGGCACCTCATAGATTGAAGGCGCGTCGGTACAGGAAAGCACTTCGCGCGGTGCCACATCGCAGAAGAGCGCTATCTTCTCGCGCACGCCACACGAGATCTCGTGATCGGAGCGACAGACGATGAAATCGGGCTGAACACCCAGTGAGCGCAGCTCCTTCACACTGTGCTGGGTAGGCTTGGTCTTCACCTCGTGAGCTGCAGCGATATAGGGCACGAGCGTCACGTGCACGAAACAGACATCGTCGGCAGGCCGTTCGCGCATGAATTGACGCGCAGCTTCGATGAAGGGAAGCGATTCGATGTCGCCGATCGTGCCGCCGATCTCCGAGATGACGATATCAGCATTCGTTTGATCGGCAATGCGGTAGAGGCGTTCCTTGATCGCTTCGGTCACGTGCGGAATGACCTGCACGGTACCACCGAGAAAATCGCCGCGACGCTCTCGCGCGATGAGCGTTTGATAGATCGATCCTTGAGTGAAGTTGGATTCCTTAGTGAGGCTTTCATCGATGAAGCGTTCATAATGTCCCAGATCGAGATCGGCTTCTTGACCGTCGTCGGTAACGAAGACTTCGCCGTGCTGGAAAGGAGACATGGTGCCAGGATCAACGTTTAGGTACGGATCCATCTTTTGCATGGTCACTTTGTAGCCGCGTGCTTTGAGCAGATGTCCGAGCGATGCTGCGGTAATGCCCTTGCCGAGCGATGAAATTACGCCGCCCGTAACGAAAATGTGCTTAGCCATGATACTCCTAACGGTGAACACCCTGCGTGGAAGACGTTCGAGCTCCCACGGGCTGACCTCTGTCCAACCGTTATTCAATTTTAAGGAGAAAATGCGCGCAGGACGAAAAACGAAACGTGCGTTCACATGCTTGTAATCAAATTGAAATAGAAGCGCGTAGATGATCGAGCTATTCGCGCGCTTCGCAAATCGGCCCGCGTTCGCTGATCGAGGCAGGCTTGTCCCTTATTGCTTGAAAAAGGTTTCGGCGGCGTAGTCGTAGAAGGATTTCGCCTGGTAGCGCAAGAGGAGCGTGGGCTCTTCGCCGGTTGCTACGACGATCTTGCGGATAGGAGAGTCGAACGTGATGCGCTCGCCATCGATGAATAGTGTAGCGGCACGGCTTGCTGGTGAGCTGTCCAGGTCGATCTCGACCACGTCGGACGAGCCGGTGAGCAGCGCGCGCGATTGAAGCGTGTGCGGCGCAATGGGCGCAACGATGAGCCCTTGATAGCTTGGATCGACGAGCGGTCCACCCACAGAGAGCGCATACCCGGTAGAGCCTGTGGCAGAAGCGACGATAAGCCCATCGCTGCGCATATTGGCGATGAGTGAATCGGAAACGCTGTAGCTGAACCCGATCATGCGGCCTTGATCGCCTCGTGCGATGACCATCTCGTTTAGAGCGAAGAAGCGCTGCGGTTCGCCTTCGCCTTTGAGGATTGGGTCTGCGGTATGGCGGTCGCAGGAGCCTTCGCTTTTGGTGGATTCGTCAACAAAGACTGAATGCGCTGATGGATCGGTGCTTTCAGCCGAGGGAGCCTTCGGCTTCTCATGGATGAGCGGATAGACCTCGAAATTATCTTGCTTCGTTGCGGCAGTATCGAGGTCGTTTTCGCAATAGACCTCCACTTGCAGGTTGGTGCGTGCTTCATAGGATACTTCGCCAGCGAGCGCCTCGCTCACGATCTGGATGATGCCCTCATCGTTGGGGTTGGCCATGAAGCCGAGGTGCCCGAAATTCACGCCGAGGATGGGGATACGGCGCGTGCCGATCTGGTTGGCGGTGCACAGGATCGTGCCATCGCCCCCTAAAACAACCGCTAGATTGAAAGCTGGTTCTTCACTTGTGGGGAATTGGTCGATAATAGAACAGTTCGACCGAAGGTCGTCACGATCGTAAGTCTGATAGTCGATGTGCTGCTTATCAAAGAACGCTTCGAGCAAAAGGGATGCTTCGAGCGCTTTTGGATTGTAGTTATTGCGAACGATCAGAACACGCATGTGACTTCCCTTGGGCTTCCCTTACTATGGTTGATTGAGTCTACTCATTATAGTCGCACAAAGAGGACCTGTGGCAAACGATTCAAGCTCGAATATCATCAAGAACACCAGCCTGATCACGCTGGCAACGCTCACTTCGCGCGTAACCGGATTGGTGCGCACATGGGCGATGGCGTTCGCGCTGGGCAATACGGTTTTGGCCTCGGCGTATAACATTGCCTACAACATGCCGGCCATGATCTACGAACTTGCCGCAACCGGCATCTTGGCCACGGCATTCCTGCCGCTTTATCTGCTGCAGAAGGAAAAGAACGGCGATAGCGGGGCGCAGACGTTCGCCTCCAACATCCTTACGCTCACCACGATCGTGCTCGGGCTTCTGGCGCTTGCCTGCTCGATCTTCTCTGCGCAAGTCATCGAGCCGCAAACGTTCGCCGGGGGAGACCCAGCAGCGAAGGAGATGGCCATCTTCTTCTTCCGCGTGTTCGCCGTGCAGATCTTGCTTTATGGATTGGGCGCGGTCATCACCGGCATCCTGAATGCGGAGCGATCGTATTTGGCACCTTCGCTCGCGCCCGTGCTCAACAATCTGGTGGTCATCGTGACCATGTTCGGTTATGTGCCGCTCTCTTCGTGGAACCCCTCCTTTGCCATGTGGTGGTTGGCGGTGGGAACATCGCTTGGCGTGCTCGTGCAGTTCGGCGCCCAGATTCCTGCGCTCATAAAACGAGGCGTGCGCTTGCGCGCGTATGTGAATCTGCGCGATCCCATGCTGGTAGAAGCATTGAAGGTAGCTGCGCCGATGTTCCTCTATGTTGCTGGTACGATGATCACGTTCTCCTGCAAGAACGCTTTCGCGCTCCAGGCCACGCCGAACGGCCCTTCTACGTTGAACTACGCTTGGATGTGGTATCAGTTGCCCTATGGTGTTATCGCGGTATCGCTTGGCACCACGCTCTTGACCGAGCTTTCGGATTGCGCCGCGCGTGACGATTGGCCGGGTTTCCGTCGCTTTGTTTCGAGTGGCTTGCGCAATACGTTCTTCCTCATGATCCCGCTCGCTGCCATGGTGTGTTCGCTGGCTTTCCCGCTCATGCAGATGTTCCAGGCAGGTGCGTTCTCCGCTGAAGATACGCAGAGCGTCGGCATCATCCTTATGTTCTGGACGCTCAGCTTGCCCTTCTATGCAGGCTACATGTATATGTATCGCGTCTTCGCTGCTATGCGCAAGTTCGTCCAGTTCGCGCTCGTGGATTTTGCGCTGCGCTTCGTGCAGGTCTTCTTCTACTGGTATCTCTGTTCTGGGCCCGTGGGGCTGGTAGGGATTCCCGTAACGGACTTCTTCTTCTACGGTGTCATGTTCGTAGTGTGCTCGCTGATCGTGCGCAGCAAGGTCGGCTCGTATGGCAACAAGCGTATCGCGAGCATGTTCGTGAAGACGCTCGTTGCGAGCATCATTGCTGGTGTGGTGGTGTTCTTCGCATCGCAAGGCGTGCTTGCGGCATTCCCGCTTGGAGGGGCAGCAGCTATTTTCGAAGCGGTCGCGATCGTGTGCGTTTGTGGCATCTTGGGGTTGGTTATCGCATTCGGGCTTTGCAAGGTGTTGCGCGTTCCCGAGTACCAGCTGCTCGGCTCGATCTTAGGTAAGCTCAAGAGCAAACTCCTGCACCGCTAAGCGCTCTCTTTTGTTCGTACGGATGCTTTCGGCAGCAGCTAAACAACGCTTCTCCTAGGGCCTTCGCTCGCCTGCTTTTGGGCGTTTCCACTTTGCTCCCACCTTGTTCCCACTTCGGGCCGTTTTCGTCTGAAAACTGAAAAACAAGCGCAAAAATGGCTTTCAGAGCGCCTTGTGTCAGCAAATCTCCAAAAAACGCTCCACTTTGCTCCACCAACGGCATAACAAAATCTAGCTAAAAATGAAATAACAGACCACAACATATAGTGCCAAGTTCAATACTTGTACCAAAAGTGGTGGTAAAAGTGGGAACAAAGTGGGGCAAAAATGCATTTTGTGTTGCAATGTGGGGCTGATGGACTTAAAATACATTGCAGCGGAGAGTCTTATTTTGAGAGGAGGAGGAGTGAGCGAACTCTTAGGCGAATACCGTCACAAGATGGATGCCAAGGGACGCCTGTCGCTTCCTTCATCTTTCAGGAAAGTGCTCTCACAGGATCTCAGGATCACTCCTGACCCGGAAAACCAATGTCTGTATGTCTTTGAAGTGGATGACTACTCGAATTGGGTAGAAGGACTCTTCGAAGGCGAAGGTGGTTTTGACGTTAGCAGCAAACGCAAGTCTGCTCTACGTAAGGTACTCAATTCTCGCGTGAGGAACTGCGAGATTGATAACTCGGGCCGCATCCACCTTACCCCCGCTCAGCGAGAGATCGCCGGGCTGGACAAAGACGTGGTGTTCGTCGGTGATGAAGATCATTTTGAGATCTGGGACGCGAAGCGTTGGGATGATTTCGTCGGCTCTGTCGATCTGGCATCGCTGATGAGCGAATCCTAGAGCTTGCACTGTGACAAACGAATATCGGCATATACCTGTTCTGCTCGATGAATGTCTCTCAGGTTTAGAGCTTTCGGCGGGCAAGACCTTTGTCGATGCGACGCTTGGTGGCGCGGGGCATTCGCTCGAAGCAGCCAAGCTGATCGGGGCAACCGGTCACCTCATCGGCATCGATCAAGATCAGGTAGCACTCGATGCAGCAACTGCACGGCTTTTTGCCTTGCCAGATGAGATACGCCCAGAAATCGATGTTCTCTATGGAAACTTCGGCATGCTCGACGAATTATTGGTCGAAGCGGAAGTTCCCCAGATCGATGCGATCCTCTTCGATATTGGCGTTTCCTCTGTGCAGATCGATACGCCTTCTCGCGGCTTTTCCTTTAAGGAAAATGGCCCACTCGATATGCGGATGAATCCGAGTAAACACACCATAACCGCAGCAGAGATCATCAACACCAAAAACGCAACAGATCTCGCTCGGATCATCCGGTCATATTCAGACGAGAAATGGGCTAACCGCATCGCGGAATTTATTGTGAAAACCCGCGAAAAGGCGCCTATCACAGAAAGTCAGCAGCTTGTCGAGATCATCAAGGCTGGTATCCCCGCTGCCGCTCGTCGGCATGGCGGACACCCAGCCAAGAAAAGTTTCCAGGCCATTCGCATCGAGGTTAATCACGAGCTCGATGTGCTCGAACGAGGGCTTGATGCCGCCACCAGGTGGCTCAACCCGGGCGGACGTATCTGCGTCATCTCGTATCACTCGCTCGAGGACCGTATCGTAAAGAACCACTTTAAGGAGATGAGCCAGGGGTGCACGTGTCCGCCGGAGATTCCGGTGTGCGTGTGCGGCAACGTGCCGATACTCAAGGTCATCACCCGCAAACCCTTGGTTGCCCAGCCTGATGAGGTTGAGCGCAACCCTCGGGCGAGATCAGCCAAAATCCGCGTGGCGCAGCGTCTGTAGGCGCGACCGCGCGATATTGGACCTCCCGCTCGCACCATAAACGAAGCTTAAACACACTACCAACGTACTCGGGATGGGAGGCGGCATATCATGGGCTACAACACTTCAAGCGCAGCACTCGCCTATGATATGAACGCCATGCCCGCCTATCGTGAGACGCCGCAGGCCCCCGTTGCTCCCCGTGAGCAGCGCGCGCCGCGCTTTGATGTCTACACGGGCGCGGGCCGTCAGGCAAACCAGGCGGTAAGCCCGGTTTTCATGAGCGTTCTTAAAACGTTTTGCATCATTGCGGCTATCTTCATGACGATCGGCGTCGCCCGCGTGGCGCTCGCCGGCGTTACGGCCCAGGTGCTCAACAGCAACGCCGAGCTTACCAGCACGCTCGAAAAGGCGACCGATGAGAGCTCCGACCTGGAGGTCATGCATTCGGTCTATGGCGCCGACACGCGCATTCGCGACCTTGCGGGCGCTTATGGCATGGTGGAGCCCAGCGAGAGCGTTACACTTGACTTTTCGCAGGATGCAGCCGCGGGCGCCAACGCGACCGCGACCGCTCAGTAGCAAGACGGTAGCTGAGTATGACAAATGACTATCGCCGCGGTTCCGATGGGGGCCGCGGTTCTGGACGTCCCTCGTCGCGGGGACGTTCTGGTTATCAAGGAACGGGTCGGCAATCTTACAACGCCGGGCAGTCCCGTGGCAACGACCCGGCGTCGCGACTTCGCGGCTCGGGCGGCCCTCAAGTGCATAACACCAGGTCGCGCAAGAGTTCGTCGACCGAATGGCTCACAGGCGCACCTCTGCCTCGCCGCAAAGCCGTCATGGGCTTCATCGGGCTTGGCTTGGGCTTGGGCGTCTTTCGCCTTGCCGACTATCAAATTGTCGAAGCCGATAAACTGCGCGAGCGTGCCGATGCGCGCCGCCTGCTTGCGCAGACCCTCTATGCCAAACGCGGCACCATCTACGACCGCAACGGCAACGTGTTGGCGTCGTCGGTCGAATGTCGCAACATCGCCGTGAACCCGCAGCTTGTCGAGGATGTTGACAAGACGGTGTCGGCGCTGGTCAAGGCAACTGGAATCGATAAAAAGACCTGCCGCAAGCTCGTTGAGTCCGATGGAACCTGGGTGTATATCAAGCGCCAGGTGGACGAAGACGATGTTGCGGCGCTGGAGAAGAAGAACCTGCCCGGCGTGCTTTTTGAGCAGGCCATGAAGCGCGTATATCCATACGGCAATCTGGCATCGCAGGTGCTGGGTGTAGTGAATGTAGACAACGACGGCTTGACGGGTCTCGAAAAGCAATACAACAAGCTTCTGACCGGCACGAACGGTTCTCTCGTACGCGAGCGCGCGAGGGACGGCAGCTATATCGCGGGCGGTGCCTATAAAAAGGTGGCTGCGGTCGACGGCGTTGATATCGTGACGACGCTCGACGTCAATATCCAGCGTGCGGCCGAGGATGCCCTAGCAGAGGCAGTTGAGAAGACTAAGGCCAAGAACGGCTCGGCGCTGGTCACCGATCCTACGACAGGCGAGATCTTGGCAGCCTGCTCGTATCCGACTTACGACCAGACCGATCTGGAAAACGCCAAGACCGAGGATATGAACTTGCGCCTGGTCACAGACGCCTACGAGCCCGGCTCGGTCTTTAAGACGCTCGTGGCCGGCGCCGGCTTCGACTTGGGCGTCGTGCGATCGAGTACGTCGTTTGAGGTGCCGGCGAGCATCAAGGTGGGCGACGATACCGTCACCGATGCCGACAAGCGCGACTATGCCATGACCATGGATGTGCGCGAGATGATGCGCCGTTCGTCCAACGTGGGCTTTGTCCTAGTGGGGCGCAAGATCGGTGCCGACGACTTTGCCGCCTATGTGGACAAGTGGGGCATCGGTCACAGCTCGGGTGTCGATTTTCCGGGCGAGAGCCTGGGTATCGTCAAGGAGCGTGACCAGTATGACGGCGCCACGCTGGGCTCGATGAGTTTTGGACAGGCACTGTCCGTCTCGCCGATTGAGATCGCACGTGCCGTGGGCGGTATCGCCAACGGCGGCGTGATGATGACCCCGCACTTCTATAAGTCCAGCAAGGGCGACGAGAAGGACTGGGGCGAAGGCGAGCGTGCGATTTCGGAGGACGCCGCATCCCAGGTGACATCGTGCATGCAGACGGTCGTGTCCGAGGGAACGGGCGTTGGCGGCGCGGTTGACGGCTATGACGTGGCGGGTAAGACCGGTACGGCCGAACGTGCCGACGAGAACGGCGGCTACCTCAAGGAGAACTACATGTCGTCCTTTATGGGCTTTGCACCGGCACAATCGCCCAAGGTGCTGTGCTATATCACGCTCGACGGAACGCCGAGCGGCTCAGATGCCGCTGCGGTGCCGTTCCAGTCCATTATGGCCAACGCGCTCGACGTGCTGGGTATCCCGCACACGAAGTAGGGGGTTACAATCTTTGGGGCGTTGTTTGTTGTCCCATATGAGGGTGTTCACATGCCCTGCACCACGCATGTGCGGCGCTGGGATACAATACGCCGATAGCATTATTAGGTTTACAGGGGAGCTGCAATGATAGAGATCGCCGTCAACAACCTCGCGGCCGCAACAGGGGCCCGAACCGTGACGGGAGAAGCCGATCGGGTATGCCGCGGGTGCGTTATCGACTCGCGCCAGGTCGAGGAAGGGACGATTTTCGTCGCCTTTCCCGGTGAAAACGTCGACGGCAATGATTTTGCTTCCCGTGCCGTCCAGTCGGGTGCCGGCGCCGTCGTGATGACGCGTGAGCCCGAGGCCGAGCTGGTCTCGCTGGCGCAGGACAAAGGATGCGCCATCCTGCTGACCGATGATCCCGAGGAGTTTCTGCTGCGTTTGGCGCACGCGTACCGTCTGGAGCTTGGCTGCCTGGTCGTTGGCATTACCGGTTCCATCGGCAAGACGACGACCAAGGACGTGCTCGCCGCTGTGCTCGCCAAGCGCTATCGTGTCTGGGCCACCAGGGGCAATTTCAATAACCTGATCGGCATGCCGCTCACGGTGCTTTCCGCTCCGGCCGATACCGAGGTCCTGGTGCTCGAGATGGGCATGAACCATTTCCACGAGATTGAGCGCCTGTCCCTGTCCGCCAATCCCAACCTTGCCATCGTGAGCAAGATCGGCACCTCTCATATCGGCATTTTGGGTAGCCGCGAGAACATCGCCCGCGCTAAGGCCGAGATTGTCCAGGGTATGTGCGCCGCTGGCGACTTCTTGCCGCTGCTGGTTTTGGGCGGCGAGGACGACTTTACGCCGTTCATTCGCGATACGTTCGCCCAGCCTGCTGGTATCGACGTGATGCTGGCCGGCGTCTCGGACGATGATGAGGTCCGTGCCCGCGACATTCGTGTTGATGACGAGGGCCGTCCGGTCTTTACGCTCGATTTTGGCCAGGGTGAGACGATCGATACCATGCTTGCCATCCCCGGCGTGCAGTCCGTTCCTAATGCCGTTAAGGCCGCCGCGGTTGCCTATCGCCTGGGCGTGACGACCGAGCAGATCGATACTGCCTTTAGGGGCCTCACGATCACCGGTCACCGCCAGGAGATTAAGCGCGCCAAGAGCGGTGCGCGCGTCATTGACGATTCCTATAACGCCAGTGCCGAATCCATGGCTGCTGGCCTCGATCTGCTGTGCTCGCTTTCGTGCACGGGGTCTCGCATGGCGATCCTGGGCGAGATGGGCGAGATGGGCGATGAGGCTCCTCGCATGCATGAGCTCGTGGGCGCCTATGCCGCCGCCAAGAAGCTCGACATGCTGGCGTGCGTGGGTGGTGAGCTGGCCCAGCTTATGGCCGATGCCGCGCGCATGATGGGTATGGACGAGGACCGCATCCAGGTGTTCTCCGATTATCAGCAGGTGCTCGAACGCATGGGCGGCGCGCTTGAAAAACATGATGTTGTACTGGTCAAGGGTTCCCGCTTTGTTGAGCTCGACCGCTTTGTGGAAGGTGTGTGCTAGCCCATGTTCGGCAATCCCTCGTATCCAACGTATCAGGCTTTTTTGGGGCTTGGCATCGCCGCTGCCATTGCGCTGCTGCTCATGCCGTGGTGGATCAAGCTGCTTAAGGTCGAGGGTATCGGCCAGCAGGTTCGTGCCGACGGCCCCAAGCGTCATTTGGTTAAGCAGGGAACGCCCACCATGGGTGGCGTTGTCATCCTCGTCGCGATCTCGCTGACCTGCCTGCTGATGGGCAAGCTCACCACCGAGCTCGTGCTCGTGCTCCTCGCCACGCTGGCGACCGGCGTGCTGGGCCTGATTGACGACCTGACCTCCGTTACGCATGGGCGCTCGCTCGGTCTGACGCCTCATGCCAAGATGATCGGTCTAACCATTATCTGTGTCACCTTTACGGTACTTGCCGTTAACTGGTGCGGCGTCGCCCCCGAGATTCGTTTTCCCGGCGGCCTGACGATTGACCTCGGTGTTCTTTCGACCACCATCTGCGGCCTTTCGTTCCCGTGGCTCTACATTGTCTTTTGCTGGCTGATGATCGCCGGTCTTTCTAATGCCGTGAACCTGACCGATGGCCTTGACGGTCTTGCTGGCGGCACCTCCATGATTGCCATGCTCGCCATGGCTGCCATGGCGTTTTTGCACGGAGACGTGAACCTGTCCATCTTCTGCACCGCGTGTGCCGGTGCCTGCTTGGGCTTTCTGTGGTTCAACTGCTATCCGGCGAGCATCTTTATGGGCGATACCGGCTCGCTTGCCCTGGGCGCCGCGTTTGCCTGCACGTCCATCATGACCAACACCGAGGTCGTCTCCCTCATCATCGGCGGCCTGTTTATCGTTGAGACCCTGTCGGTCATGATTCAGGTTGTCTACTTCCACTTTACGCACAAGCGCGTCTTCCTTATGGCGCCCATCCATCATCATTTCGAAAAGAAGGGCTGGGCCGAGACCAAGGTCGTCATCCGTTTTTGGATTATCGCTGCGGCCTTTGGTGCCGTTGGCCTTGCTTTGTTCTTCCAGTTGGGATAGTGGTCTTTCATGCCTCTTGCTGATGTCTTTAGCCTGCTCGTTTTGGGTCAGGGCAAATCCGGTCTCGATGTCGCCCGCTGGGCGCTGGCGCATCCCGAGCGCGTAAGCGCCGTTACCGTGTATGGCGGCGGCACCTCTGAGCCCAATGACGCCACGCGTGCGCTCGAGGCGCAGGGCGCGTCGTTTGTCTACGGCACCGAACAGGTCGAGGGCGCCTATGACGTATGCGTGACGTGCCCGGGCATCTCGGAGTTCTCGTGCTTCTTTAAGGCCGGGCGCGAGCATGCCGCCCAGATTATGGGTGAGCCCGAGTTTGCCTATCGCCTGTCGCCCGATAACTGGATTGCCATCACGGGCACCAACGGCAAGACGACCACCACGTCGCTGACTGATTATCTGCTTAAGGCTGCCGGC